>Ga0316204_10002506_pt1 | contig 41192 bp, 39 predicted proteins | sample 6monrhotite_MG_2_FD_205661 | JGI IMG/M metagenome (GOLD analysis project Ga0316204, IMG submission 205661) | Microbial mat bacterial communities from mineral coupon in-situ incubated in ocean water Damariscotta River, Maine, United States -... | ecosystem: Environmental > Aquatic > Marine >...
ACAGGTTCTTGCCGAGGCGAACCGGATCGGGGAGAAGCACCTTCTCACGCTGCAGCCAGGAATCTCACCGGGCCAGACCAAAGAAATGCAGGCTGAACGACTGCAGCTGGTCGTGCCTCGGCCGATATTCGCTTCCTACACGGGCGACCAACAGGCATGGCTGCTCGATGTCAGGGGCTTCCTCGATCTTGTGAAGGAGCGGCAGGCGCGATCTTGATCACCCCTCCAACTTCTTAATCTCATCCCGCAGCCGCGCCGCCTCCTCAAACTCCAGATCCGCCGCCGCTTCGCGCATCCGCTTCTCCAGATCCGCGATCACGGCGATGACATTGCCGCCATAGCCGGCCTGGTCCTGGTCGCGCATGCCCTTGGGCTTGCCTGAGCCCTTGCCGCCGCGCCAGGCGCCGGGGCTGCGGCCCTTGGCCTGTTTTTCCATCACTTGTTCGAGGATGTCGGAGACGCCGCGTTTGATGGTGAGCGGGGTGATGTTGTGTTCTTCGTTGTATGCGACCTGTTTGGCGCGGCGGCGGTCGGTTTCGCCGATGGCGCGGTCCATTGAGCCGGTGCGGCGGTCGGCGTAGAGGATGACTTTGGATTCGCTGTTGCGGGCGGCTCTCCCGATGGTCTGGATCAGGCTGGTTTCGCTTCTGAGGAAGCCTTCCTTGTCGGCGTCGAGAATGGCGACGAGACCGCATTCGGGGATGTCGAGGCCTTCGCGGAGCAGATTGATGCCGACCAGCACGTCATAGGTGCCGAGGCGCAGATCGCGGATCAGTTCGATCCGCTCCACGGTGTCGACGTCGGAATGCATATAGCGGACCTTGAGGCCCTGCTCATGCATGTATTCGGTCAGATCCTCGGCCATGCGCTTGGTCAGGACGGTGACCAGGGTGCGCAGGCCGGCCTTGGCGGTTTTTCTCGCTTCGTCGATGACATCATCGACCTGGCTGGCGCCATCGAGCGAGACCGGGCGGATCTCGACCGGCGGGTCGATCAGGCCGGTCGGGCGAATGACTTGCTCCACAAACACCCCGCCGGTCTGGTTGAGTTCCCAATTGCCCGGCGTCGCCGAGACGCTGACGGTTTGCGGCCGCATCGCATCCCATTCCTCGAATTTGAGCGGGCGGTTATCGAGGCAGGAGGGCAGGCGGAAGCCGTGATCGGCGAGGGTCTTCTTGCGCGAGAAATCGCCTTTGAACATCGCCCCGAGCTGGGGGATGGAGACATGGCTTTCATCGGCGAAAACGATCGCGTTTTCAGGGATGTATTCGAACATGGTCGGCGGCGGCTCGCCGGGTTTGCGACCCGTCAGGTATCTTGAGTAGTTCTCGATGCCGGCGCAGGAGCCGGTTGCCTGCAGCATTTCCAGGTCGAATTCGGTGCGCTGGGACAGGCGCTGGGCTTCGAGCAGCTGGCCTTCGCTCTCCATCCAGGCGAGGCGGGTCTTGAGCTCGTCCTTGATCGACTGGATCGCCTGGTGGAGGGTCGGTTTCGGGGTTACATAGTGGGAATTGGCGTAGAATTTGACATTCTTCAGATCGGTGATGGTGTGACCGGTCAGCGGGTCGAATTCGGTGACTTTTTCCAGCTCGTCGCCGAAGAAGGAGAGGCGCCAGGCGCGGTCGTCATAATGGGCCGGGAAAACCTCGAGACTATCCCCGCGCACCCGGAAGGTGCCGCGGCCGAAAGCGGCGTCATTGCGGATGTATTGCAGATCGACCAATTGCCGCATCACAGCACGCGGATCGGCGGTGTCGCCGGGCTTCAACTCGAAGGTCATCGCGGTATAGGTTTCGACCGAGCCAATGCCATAGATACACGACACCGACGCGACAATGATAACATCATCGCGTTCGAGGATGGAGCGCGTCGCGGCATGGCGCATCCGGTCGATGGCCTCATTGATCGAGCTCTCCTTCTCGATATAGGTATCGGTCCGCGCGACATAGGCTTCGGGCATGTAGTAGTCGTAATATGAGACAAAATATTCGACAGCATTATCAGGAAAAAATGATTTGAATTCGCCGTAGAGCTGGGCCGCAAGGGTTTTGTTCGGGGCCAGGATCAGGGCCGGGCGCTGTACCGCCTCGATCACCTTGGCCATGGTGAAGGTCTTGCCGGTGCCGGTGGCGCCCAGCAGGACCTGATCGCGCTCGCCGCCATTGATCGCCTCGACCAGTTCGGCGATCGCCTGCGGCTGATCGCCGGTTGGCTCGAACTCGGCGACACAGCGAAAGCGTTGACCGCCTTCCGATTTTGCCGGCCGGTCGGGCCGGTGCGGCGCCCAATTCTCGATCGGATGCGCCGGCGCAATCGCCGGCACGGTGTCGAGGATGAAGTCTTCCGGTGCGGCGAGGCTGTCGTCGAGCGTGAGTTTGACCATGATGGAGATATACGCATGACGGGCCGCCGGGACCAGAGGCGGGCGGAGCGATGCTGACGCCGCGCTGTCAGCAGGCAGTCACAGGGGATTAACGATGAGTAGGCAGATATTAAGCCGGGCCGGTTAGTCTCGGGATTCAGTTCTGGAGATCCCGATGTCTGCGTCCGACCTGTCCGGCCTCAATATTCTGCTGCTCGATGATAGCCGCTCCATCCGCCTCGTCCTCACCACGCTGCTGCGTGGGCTGGGTGTGACCCGCATTTACGAGAGCCGCGACGCCGATGAGGCCCTCGTCACCGCCCGCCTGTGCCGGCCCGACCTGGCGCTGGTGGATTATGATCTTGGCCTGACCAGCGGGCTGGACGCGATCCGCCGCTTTCGCGATGCGTGGCTCAGCCCCTTTCCGGACTTGCCAATTATCCTGCTGGCGCCGACAAGCCTGCCGCATCTGACGCGCGGCGCCGAAGCGGCCGGCGCCGATGCCATTCTCCCCAAGCCGGTCAATGCCGGAACGCTGGCGACACATATTCACGATGTCGTGCAGGCGGCTGTGCGTCGTGCCGCGCCGCCGCTTTCCCACACAGCTTAATCAGTCATTCAGTCCTTTTTGCCATCCAGAGATATCAAATTCGTCGAGGTCAGCCATGCCAAATCAAATTCTGTCGGGACTCCGGATACTGATCGTCGAAGATGTCGCCGCCACCCGGCGCCTGATCGCCCGTTTGCTCGGCAGCCTTGGCTGCCAGGATTTAATCGAGGCTGACGGTGTCGAAACGGCCTGGCAGCATCTCAACGGGCAACGCATTGATCTGATGTTGCTTGATCATGAACTCCTCGATGGCACCGGGATCAAATTGATTCAGGATCTGCGTGCCAATTCCGACTCTCCGAATCATTCGGTTCCGACCATCATGCTGACCGGTCATTCCGAGGCGGCGGTCGTCGAGCAGTCAATTTCCGCAGGGGCCGATGGCTTCCTGGTGAAACCGGTTATGCCCGACAAGCTCGGGCGGCGAATTCTGGAAGTTCTTGCCAGCCGCAAGAATGGTGTCGCTCGCTCTGCGGGTCGCGGGCCCAGGACTGAAGTGCGGTGGACCTGAAGCCTGTTGCCGCGGTGATCTGATTTCACGCGTCGTCGAACACATCCGCCTCGATGACCGCATCCAGCCCGGCCTCGAGATAATCGCCCAGCATGGGCGCGCCGAGCAGGTAACCTGCAGTGGGTGAAGTGCGGCGGGCCCGGGCCTGGCTGACAGCGGCGACAAAATCACTGCCCTCATAATCCCCCCGTCCGATCCAGTAGAGCGCAACCAGTTCGACCTGGCTTTCCTCATCAAGGCAATCGACCCAGTTCTTGATCTCATCGCGAATGGGATCGCGATCACCGGTCAGCATGGATTCGACAAAATCGAGCTCCGAACTATCCGGGTCGGGTTGAAAATCGTCGATCTGCTCCTTGCTGTCATAAGCGCGAGCTCGCAAAATCAGGCTACGGACTGATTTTTCCGCCATGTTCATGGCCATGTCCTTTTCCTCAAATGCCGGGAAGGCGATATGCGGGTCCACACTAGCAGAATGCGGCTGAAACTGCGCCGGCGCGTTCGGCTCACGCGTTGTTCCTCCCGAAAATCGGGTCCCGACCAGGCAGGCTAAGCCTCTGGAAACCGGTGCTGCGCTGCGCAAGAAGCCTAACAAGGCCAGCAGCTGCAGGTCGGAGCAAGACTTGGTTAAGGTCAAACGGGCAGACTCGGAGGGTCCAGAGATTCACCACTGCGCAGTGAGACCCCATGTCCGGCAGTTTCGACCGCATCCGTGTCCTGATCGTTGAGGACAATGCGCATATGTCGACGATCTTGCGCACCATCCTGCAGGGGTTTGGTGTGCGCACGATTATCGAGGTGCGCGATGCCGCCGATGCGTTTGAAACCATGCGTGACGTCAATCCGGATTTTGCGCTGGTCGACTATATGCTCGGTGATCTGAACGGGCTCGAATTCACCCGGCTGGTTCGCACCGCATCTGACAGTGCCAATAAATATCTGCCAATCATCATGGTCACCGGCCATACCGACCGCTCCAAGGTGATTGAGGCGATCAATGCCGGCGTGAATGAATATCTCGCCAAACCGGTTCGCCCGGTTGATCTGTTTCGCCGGATATCGGCGTTGATCGAACGGCCGCGGCGCTTCGTGAAGGCATCGACTTATTTTGGACCCGATCGGCGTCGGCGGCAGGATCCGCGCTTTGCCGGTCCCTGGCGCCGTTCCACCGATGAGGAAGATGCCGAGGCCTCTTGAGGTCAACGCTCAGTCTGACGCACGGTCGCTACCGGCCATTTCCCTGTAAATATTGAAGACGATAACCGCTTCCTGGGCGCCGACGGCTTTGCGCTTGCGGATGATCGAGGCGAAATCCGCATTATTGACCAGCAATTCCGGTCCGAGCTTGACCAATTCATCGCGGGTGATCAGCGCTGTGTCGCAACTCAGTGGCGCGCCGCAGCCGGAGCGACAGCTGATCGCGTCGGCGTTACTCAACATCTCGCCAAGCGCCTGGCCGGCATCGCGGTCGGCAATGAAGACGCGGCCATAGGGGTCAAAACCCACCGAATTGAGATGAAACAATACTCCGCGGCCTTGCGCCATGGCTCCCTCCTGTCGATTGGAGCCAAATTGTACTCTGTTTGTTCTGCAATCTCAAGGCGAGATTCAATCTGCGGCGGCGATCAGGGAATTGATCTCTTCAGTCTGGGTGCACCAGCTGGTGACGAGCCGGGCTGAGCCGTCGGGCCATTGATAGAAGCCGGCGCCGGCGGCGCGCATCCGGGCCGCGAGAGGATCCGGGATGCGGGCGAAAACTTCATTTCCATCAACCGGATGCAGAATTGTTGCGCCCGGGAGTTTGGCCAGACCGGCGGCGAGCTCTTGCGCACGGGCATTCGCCGTCCGCGCGAGGTCGAGCCAGAGATTGTCGTCCAGCCAGGCCTCGAACTGGGCCGCCATGAAGCGCATTTTCGGTGCCATATGGCCACCGCGCTTTTGCCGGCCCTGCAGGGCCTCAAACCGATCCAGTACCGAGGGGAAGAGCACCACCGCCTCGGCGCCCAGGGCGCCATTCTTGGTCGCGCCGAAACACAGGGCGTCGACACCGGCCTTCCAGGTCAGTTCCGCCGGTGTGCAGCCCAGCGAAACCAGCGCGTTGGCGAAACGGGCACCGTCCATATGCACAAAGGCCGGACGCTGTTTGAGCCGCTCCGCACGTTCGGTCACCTCGGCGACCGAATAGGCGGTGCCGCTCTCGGTCAGATTGGACAGTGAGAGCACGCGTACCGGGCTGGAATGGACAAAGCCTTCGGGAATTTCCGCGAGGGCATGGTCCAGCGCCGACAGATCGATTTTCGCATGCGCACCGGTCAGGGGGATGAGCTTGGCGCCGCCGGTATAGAATTCCGGTGCGCCACGTTCGTCGCGATGGATATGGGCTTCGTCATGGCACAGGATTGCGCCGTCAGGCGGGCACAGAACGGACAGCGCCAGCGCATTCGAGGCGGTTCCGGAAACCGCGAACAACACTTTGAGATCACACTCGAAAATATCCCGTAACCGAGTCTCGACGCGGGCGGATATCGCGTCATTGCCATAGCTCGGCTCGAAGCCGGTATTTGCAGCGGCAATCGCTTCGATCAGTTTGGGATGGGCGGGAGCGGTGGTGTCGGACAGAAAGTTCATGCGCCGCAGAAGAAACCGGCTTGCACCCGATCGTCAATCACGAAACGCCGGGTCGGGATGGCGCGGCGGCAGGCTGTCGCGCATCTGATCGGCGGACGAGGTCGGGCGCTGGCCGGCATCGGCCAGGGTCGGCTCGCCGGACAGATCGGCCAATGGCAAGCCATCACCTTCAAATAGTGCGCGAATTTGCTCCGGGCTCATGCCGTGACCGATCGCGGCCCTCTGTCCCGCCTCCAGATTGGCATCGCTGGCAAAGCGCAGCATGGACAGTCCGTCCGGGTCGGGTCCATCAGGGCAATGACCGGCTTCGCGGGTGGCTTCCGATGAGGTCAGGCAGAAGATTTCGCGTATGACAAACGGCGTTCCGCTCAGCGCGGCGGTCTCGGGAAGCGCGATGATTTCATAGTCCGCAAGACCGGTGGCACTGACTGCCGCAGACCTGTCGTCCGCCAACGCTTCATCATCCGCTGGACTGCCAGTGTGTTGCTGTTCGTCGACCGGATCATTACGGCTTTGCGGATCCTGCTCATCGTCGCGGTCTGGCGGCGGCGCGGGAACAGGATCTGCCGGTATTTCCACCGGCTCGACCACAGGCTCCGGCTCAACCGGGGGCAAGGCGTTGGCGACCAGCTCGAGATTGATGATATGGAGCGGCGGTGGCTCGACCGGTGCTCGCGGCGCCAGAAGGATGAGCGCGAGCAATATCCCATTGACCAGCACTGCCAGCGCCCAGGCGAGGACGCGGCGTGGTGACGCATATGCGGGTCGGACGGCGGCCTGGCCCAAACAAAACTCCCAACAGCCCCCGCCGTGCCGCTATCGCTAGCCCAGCCGGCGGGCAGATACCAGCCCTGGAAGATGACAATCCGGTAAACCGATTTTTGCCGTACCCGCTTGCCGGGATCGCCGCCGCAGCGCAATGTGCCAGCCATTGCTGAACCGACACCTGTCGAGGAGACCGGCCCATGACAAAGACTCTTGCCATCCTGTTCGCTGCCGCCTGCCTGTGCGGCGCGCCGGCGCTCGCTCTCAACCATCCTATGGCCGATGAGGCACCCGCACCGAGCTATCAGGAATGCGTTGCCGAATGGACGGCTTTCTTCGGGACCGACACCGAGTATGACGACGCCACCCGCGCCATCGCCATGGATGGTCTCTCCCCTGATGACCGAGCCCGCATGGAAACTTGCGACCAGATGCTTGATGGCGGCCGGGCATTGCGTGACGAGTAGCTAATCTGAGCAGGCATGACTGAACGCTATTACAACAAGGGCATCGCTCCGAGGCTGGCCTTGGCCTGTCCGCAGTGCAGCGCCGAGACCCGGTTTGAGAGCCTGTATGGCGACTTGCCGCTGCCGGTCATGCTGGCCGATGACATGGGCGGCACCAGGCTTTCCTGGGCCGGCCGGCTGAGCTGCCTGGACTGCGGTCTCAACCGCACGCATGAGGTCGACTGGCCGCGCGAGGCTTTCTACCAGCTGGAATATCGCGGCGAGACGCTGTGGGGCTTCGACCGCGCGATGATGGCGGAGATCCTAGCCTATCTCGGTGCGGGCCCCGATCGCGACAAGGTCCGCCGCAACAGTCCGCACGCGACCCGGTTGATGCGTTTGCCGAAACCCTTCCTCGCCGCCAAGGCACGCGAAACGCTGGTCGCGAAAATCGAAGCGCTGTTGGCGCGCGACTGAGGCGCGACATAGAAAAGGGGACAGCAAAAAATAACGGGGACCCGGCTCATGAGACCGCGAAGACAACCCTGATACCGGCGGAGACAGACCCAGAAAGGGCAATCCTTAGCTCGACAGAAAGGGCCGCGATTAGACAACACACACCATTTCCCCGTCTTGCTTGACTGATTTTGTCGGCCAATCGTCGGGCCAAATGGTGTGTGCCGCTGTTTACCTGTCCCTGTACAGCCCGATGAGCGTTCACAGCTAGGCGGTCGCTGCGGCCTTCCTCTGCCAGTACTGAGTGTTGATTCCCGCAAAGAGCAGCCACAGCGCGGCGACCCATTCGAACAGGGCGCCCGGTATGAAAAAGAGCATGACCTGTTCTTCCAGAGCCGGGAATAGAATGATTGAAGCCGCCAGGGTTCCGATCACCGAGTAGGTCACAATGCCCCAGGCAGAAAGCCAACGGGGTATAAAGCGCGATCGGAAGAACAGGCTGAAAAAGATTACCCCGCCGAGGGCCATCGGAATCAGCAAGATGTAGAGCGCCGAACCGTAAATCTCGCGTAGGAATGCCACCAGCGAGACGCGATCCTCGCCCGACAAGCCCGGGGTCAAATCCGGGTTCACGACCGCCGCAAAAGCGGCATATTTGAAGATGATGAATGTTGCGCCCAACGCAGCTTCGATCAGCCGGCAGAAGCCAGCAACGAGCGCGCCACCCTGGCTCACCGATTTCAGAGAAACATACATCGCGGCAGCTGAGACACAGACAAAGGTGTAGAGCACAGCCTCGGCTAGAAACCCCGTACGGAACAGGAATTCGAGCGACTGCGACGCGGCACTTTGCTCCGAAAGTGCACTGAGCGAAGGAATGGGCCCGAAGGTGATGTACAGTCCCGCCAAGGTGTAGCCGAGATATGAAAACCCGGCCAGCCGAGCCATGCGACGGGCGGTTGCTTCGGATTGGTGTATTGCAGGCATGGCGTGAGCGCCTCCTTCTGACAAGCAATGATCCAGGCCGGAATCGAATGCCGGCGGATCGAAACTGAGGGAGGTCAGGCTTTCTGTCGTCCGAATGGGGCTATTCGGACGTCGTTATGATCGATTTGTCAGACTATGCCGCGTCGTGCCTATGGGTGTTGCCGGCATTTTCGCGATAATTGCTCGGTGGCGAACCGACATGCTTCTTGAACGCGGCGTTGAAGGTGGACCGGGAGTTGAACCCGACCTCCAGGCCGATCTCGAGAATGTTCAGGTCGGTCTCGGTCAGCAGCCGTTTGGCCTCGGCGGCACGATGGCTGTTCACAAAGTCAAAGAAATTGACGCCCAGATGCTGGGACAGCGTTTCGGAGATGTGGTTCTTGGTTACGCCCGTGATGTCGGAAAGCTTGCGAAGTGACAGGTCATTGTCGGCATAGAGGCCGTTGGTGTTCAGGGCGCTTGTCAACTTGGCCGCGGTTCGACTCATCCGCTCATCAGTCAGGATAGGGTGGCGCGTCTGTGAGCTGGCTTTGGGGGGCTGTTCAAAGTTCAACTCCGGCTGTTGCAAACCGAGATAGGCAAAGGCTGCTATCGCCAGGGATTCGGTGAAGGCCAGGGCAATGTTGAAGGCCGGGATCGATACACCCGATAGCCAGAGCGCTTGCTTGACGGCGAAGAACACCCAGGCGCCGGCGAATACGAAGAGAATGGCGCGCAGCCAATCCAGGGATTGGCGCTCGATATTCGCGAACTGTTCCATCATCCGCTGCCGGTGCCGCATCTGCAGCCTCAGGGCGGCGATGAGATAAAAGGCGGTAAAGGCAAGAAAAAGGAAAAGCGACGCGGTGCAGGTGAATAGCGCGATTTTGAAGTGAACGGGGTTTCGGGTCGCCGGGTCCACCAACGCGAGCTTCTCTTCGGCGCTCAAACCCGCGAAGGGAAGGCTCACGAGAATCACGAGCGCGGGGCCAAGAAGCGACGCCCAGTCGAGACCGCCAAATCCTGGCTTCTCTGGTGAGATCAGGGCGCGCGTATAGAAGAAGACCGCCGGGCCCAACGCCATCTTGATTGGAAGGTCAGCGCCCACAAGGTGCGGTGCGAGACGATAGACATCCGAAATGATGAGCAACTGCCCAAGGACATGCGCGAGAAGCGCGATCAAGAGCAGGCAAAAGAAAAAGACATGGTCATTGCGCTGACCGGGTTTGGTCAGGGCCAGGGCCAGTGCAAAGCCGATTGATCCGGCTGCGACGGCGTATGCGATTGTCGAAAACGGGTCGGACATCGCATTCGTTCTCCAACGAATTGCGGCGCAGGGCAATCACCGATTATTGCCGGGACCGTGTTTCGCGTTTGCCATGAATTGCTTCTGCTTCATCCGGACCAGGATCCGGACGCTTCGCCGCAAGCTCAAGGTCTTCGCCCATTGGTGAGATCGCTCCGCGATCCGTGGTGTCGAATGCCTGCCCCGCCTTCTCCGCCCACACCACATAGCGCTCCGGCCCCGGCACCAGTGCGCCGAACGGCCAGCAGGTCACCAGCGCCAGCCGTGACGGCCCGCCCTGCGGCTCAATGCCGGAACGCGCGGCATCGACTATTTCCATGCCGGTGACGCGGTAGGCGATCTGCTCGCCGGCCGTGGTTTCCAGCATCACAATGTCGCCAACGATCAGATCCTTGAGGAATTCGAAATGCGTGTCGCGGTGAGCGGCGATGATGGCGGTGCCGGGCTGCCCGGGCGCGGCGGAGACATTGAGCAGGGCGGGACCGAAGGCGAGGGCCTCGCCGCCAGCTTCGGCGAGCACGATGGCGTGCTGGCCGAGGGAAGGGACGGAGAGCCGGGCCACGGGCCAGGTATCGGCCCAGGGCCATGGTGTGGCCGCGATCTCTCCGTCGATCGCACGCGTCCACGCCCTTGCGAGCAGGATTTGTGCGAACTCCGCCTTCGCGGTCAGGAAAACGCCCTGACCGAAGATCGCGGCACCGGCGATCAGCACCAGCGCCGCGATGATGGTTTGGCGCCTCACCACAGGCGCCGCTCGCGATTGGCGATCAGCCAGAGCAGGGCGATCAACATCATCAGACCACCCAGCCACATCAGCAGTTCGCGCGGCGTCGCCGTGGCCGGCAGCGGAATGCCATCGGCGTCGAGCGGTGCGGCATTGGGATCCTGGCCAGGGCGCAGGCTCGAGAGGATGGCCGGGTCGAGGGCGGCGTGCTGCACCGGTTCGATCCGCTCATCCATCACAGCTTCGAAATTCCAGCCATGCGGTGCCATCAGCGGTACATCGCGTTGCACCAGGTTTTCGCCGAGCGGGCGAGCCGGGGTCGCGTCAACCGCAACCAGGCTGGTCAAGCGGGTGACGAGATGAAAATCGAGCGCGGTCTGCAAGACGGAGGCGTCGATCTCGCTCTGGCCTGCGCCCTGAAAGCGCGTTTCCTCCAGCGCGCGAATGCGGTTGCGGGCCCACAACGTGGCTACACCATTGGCGGGGCGCGCATCGGCCAGGGCAATATCCTGCTGCCAGACCGAGCCGGCGAGTTCGCCTTCGAGCCGCATCATACCGTCGGGTCCGGCGAGGCGTGCGGTCAGCAGAACCGGTTCTCCATAATAGAGATCAGGCAGGGGTGCCGGCCAGATTTCGCTCAGGGCACCGGCCGGGAAGATGGCGTCGAGACGGGTCATCACCGGCCGTTCCAGCGCCGTGAACAGGCGCTCCATCTCGCCGGCGACTTCATCGACATCGCCGATATGGGTGAAGGTGCCGCGGCCCAGCCGGGCTGCGCGGCTCATGAAATAGGTATTGGGCGCGGCGCCAATTCCGACCGGGAAGAGCCGCGAACGGCCAAGCCCTTGATTGATAGCGCCGAAGAGTTCGGCCTCATTGCCAATCGCGCCGTCGGTGAGGAAGACCACCTGGCGGACACGGGATGTATCGTTTGGTGCGTCATCGGCGAGGGCAGCGCGCAGGGCCGGCAGCATCACCGTGCCGCCTTCCGCTTCCAGTCTTGAGGCGAAGCTGCGTGCCCGGGCGATATTGGCCGGGGTGGCGTCGACAGCGGTGGGGAAGACGCGCTCCATGGTATTGTCAAAGCGGATCAGGTTGAAACGGTCGCCGGGCTCGAGCCGGTTGAGGGCCGCGACCAGCGCTTCGCGCGCCTGGCGCATCGAGGCTCCGGCCATGGAGCCGGAATTATCGATCACGAAAATTGTTTCGCGCGGCCGGCGCGGCGTGTCGGCGCCGAGCATTGCCGGCGGCAGGATCTGGGCGAGCAGATAGGTCTGGCCATCGACCTGCTGTGTAAACAACGCCGCGCTCGGGGCGGTTTCATCGGCGGGGCGCCAGCTGAGAACGAAATCGCGATTGGCAGGGATGGGACCGTCGGCCAGCGAGATGATGGCGTGGCCGGGCTCAGACCGGTCGACCAGGGTGGCGTGATACTGGCTGGCGACGGGGCCGAGTTCGAAGCCGGGCTGGAGATTGGCGTGGATGCTGACGGGCAGGCGCAGATACGCGCCGGGTTCGGCAGAGGGTTGCATCAGCGGCGGCGTGATCCGCATCGCGTCGGCCAGGGTCTGCATGCGCTCACCGCCATCAGCGGCGAAAACGAAGCCTTCGGGCTGCGGGATATAGCGCGGCGTGATCGCCAGCGGGACGCGAACTTCGAATGAGCCGTCATTCAGGCGGGCGACATCCTGGTATTCAATCTGGACGATAATGGTTTCGCCGGGGCCGATATTCGCCACCGAAGTGGTGAACATATTGGGGCGTTCCTGTTCGACCAGGCTGGCGCGTTGGCCATTGGCGCGGGCCGCCTCATAGATCTGACGGGCCTGTTCGCGCTCATGGATCTCGCCTTCGATGAAACGGTCGCCAATCTGCATTCTCAGCCGGTCGACACCGCTATCGGCGGGCATGGGGAAGACATAAGTGCCTTCAACCCAGGCGTCGGACGGGTTTTCGAAACGCTGGGTGATGACGGCGCGCACAATCGGGCCGGCAATGTCGAGGCGGATATCGGTCGCGACCAAGGGCGCCGGGACGTAAAGTCCGCCTTCAATGGTCTTGAGCAATAGCGCGCCTTCATTGATCTCGCTGAGGCGAACCATGCCGGCCTGGGTGATTTCTGCCGGTGTCAGCGGCGATGCTGTTGGCGCCGTATCGGCATGCGCCTCCGACCAGAAGAAGACGCTGGCGCCAAAAACCGCGATGGCGGTGATCAGCCCCAACCAAGCTTGTCCGCCAGCGGGTTTTTGTGAGTGTCCGGATGCCATATGTCTTCCCCTGTTTGTGACGGGTCACCCGCTGCGCGTGTTCGAAGCGGGTGACCGGTCTCCCTGTCCATCATCAGGCTGGGCCGCGAATTGGCGCGTCGCGGGGCGGGTTTGCGGCCATTGCGGGGAGAATTGGGGCGATGTCTGGGCGCGCTACCGGATGTTGCATCGCAATAATTGCCTGCAAGTTTTTGCGGCAAACGCCGGTTTTTGCGCATTTCCCTCTGCTGCGGGGATTGGCGCGTGCACAGACCGGGATTAGGTTTGCGCAACGTCAATCATCCGATTCAGGACATCCCCGATGACTTTCGAGCCCTCCGACGCGCTGCAGCGCGTGAAACCGTCTGCGACCCTCGCCGTGACCCAGAAGGCGCGCGACCTGAAGGCGAAGGGGATTGACGTCATTTCACTCGGCGCGGGCGAGCCGGATTTCGAGACGCCGGACCATATCAAGGAGGCCGCGATCGACGCGATCCGCCGTGGCGAGACCCGATACACTGCCGTCGACGGAATTGCGGAATTGAAAGACGCGATCATCAAGAAATTCCGTCGTGATAATTCGCTGGAATACTCCGTGGCCCAAATCCATGTCGCACCGGGCGGCAAGCCGGTGATCTTCAACGCCTTCGCGGCCAGCCTCAATCCGGGCGATGAAGTCATCATTCCGGCGCCCTATTGGGTGACCTATCCGGAAGTCGTGCGGCTGCTCGGCGGCGAAGCGGTTTGCGTCAAGACGGGGATTGAAGACGGCTACAAGATCACGCCCGATGCGCTGGCTGCGGCGATCACGCCGAAGACGCGCTGGCTGATCCTCAATTCACCATCCAACCCGACCGGCATGGGCTATAGCGCGGCAGACTTGCGCGCCCTGGCCGATGTCCTGCTCAAACACCCGCAGGTCTGGATCATGACCGATGATATGTATGAGCACATCGTCTATGGCGAATTTCAATTTGCCACCATTGCCCAGGTCGAGCCGCGCCTGCTTGATCGCACGCTGACGATGAATGGGGTCTCCAAGGCCTATTCGATGACCGGATGGCGGATCGGTTATGCCGCCGGCCCGGTCGGCCTGATCAATGGCATGCGCAAGGTGATCTCCCAGACCACATCCAATGCCTGCTCGATCAGCCAGTGGGCTGCGGTGGCGGCACTCAATGGCAACCATACTTTCCTCGAGGCGCGCAATGCCGCCTTCCTGCGGCGGCGCGATCTGGTGCTCGACTGGGTCAATCAATGCGAAGGCCTGGTCGCTCCGACGCCGGAAGGGGCGTTCTATGTTTTCGCCGACTGTGCCGGTGCGATCGGCAAGACCGCCCCCGACGGCACAATGATCAATAATGACAATGATTTCTGTTCCGCCCTGCTCGATGCCGAAGCGGTAGCGGTCGTGCCGGGCGTCGCCTTCGGGCTCGAGCCGGGATTCAGGATTTCCTATGCGACCTCTGACGACGTGCTGAAAGAGGCGGGCGTGCGGATCAAGCGCTTCTGTGCCTCTCTGGTTGCGAAATAGAAAAAATCTATCGCTCCGCCAATGTTTCCTGATTGGAGTTATGCGACTGGGTCGGACATATTGTTTTCAGACACAGCGGCCCCCGCCGCGAGTGACAAGAGGAGATATCTCATGAGCATCAATATGGGCCTTTCAGACGACCAGCGCGTAGCCATGGCCACCGCCGTCACGGCAGTCCTGGCAGATACTTATGCGCTGTATTTCAAGACGCATGTCTACCACTGGAATGTCACCGGCCCGCGCTTCAACGATCTGCATATGCTGTTCGAACAACAATATACCGAGCTGTGGGCGGCGACCGATGTGATCGCCGAACGCATTCGGGCGCTCGACGTCAAGGCACCGGCCTCCTATGCCGCGATGGCTGCGGCCGCGACGGTTGCTGCTGACGGAAAAGCCCAGAAGGCCGATGTGATGATCGCCGATCTGTTGCGCGGACATGAGGCGGTTGTCGCCACAATCCGCAAAGCGCTCGAACTCGCGTCGCAACATGGCGATGATGCCACCTCGGACGTGCTGAGCCCGCGCCTGACCGTGCACGAAAAATTCGCCTGGATGCTGCGCTCGACTCTGGGCTGATTTGGGTCGGACTGAACTGGCCCGATTGCAGCGCCTGAATAAAAAAATGCCCCGGCCGAATAGGCCGGGGCAGTTTCGTGTCTAGGCTCGGGGAAGCCTGAAATGAGGGCGCCGGACCCGGGGGGAGGGGAGGGTCCGGCGCAATTTGCATACCTCACGGGGAGGAGGGGTATGCGAATCCCATTGCTGGGAAGGAGGCGGTGTTGTCACCGCGTCTGTGGGAGCTATATGCGCTATGCTGCAGCGCAGCACCAGACACGATCTGGCATACTCATCATGCAAAAATGGGACGACGCCACATTTTAGCCATGCATTTGGATGGGAGCTCAGGACTCAACCTTCCCAGCGACGGGCCTGTTCAATCAGGAAGTCGCGGAAGGCAATAATGCGCCGCGAGCCGCGCAATTCACTTGGATAGACGAAATAAACGTCGAAATCGGGACCTTTGAGCTCGGGCAGGATGCGCTGAAGCTTGGCGCTCTCGCGGGCGACATAGTCGGGCAGGACCCCTATGCCCATGCCGGCCTCAATCGATTTCATCACCCCGTGAACCGTATTGACCTCGACCACGGCCGGACGCGGTGGCTGTCCTTCGGCCCGCCCGACCTTGGCGGCCCAGTCAAGCCCGGGGATGGGTGCCATTTGCGGCGGTCCGTAATGAATGATCGAGTGAGCGTCCAGTTCTGCGGCGCTGGCGGGCGCCGGGTGCCGTGCGAGATAGTCGGTGCTGGCATAGAGGTGCTGGTGCAGGCTGAGCAGTTTGCGCTGCACCAGATCATTCTGCGTTGACGGCCAGGGCCGGATGCCGACCTCGGCCTCAAGACCGGCCAGGTCGAGCTCGTGATCGTCGAGCATCAGGCGGATCCGGATTTGTGGATATTGTTCGTGGAATTCGCCCAGCCGCGCGGCCAGCCAGATCGCCCCGAGCGCCATTGGCGCTGTCACTTTCAGCTCACCACACGGCTCGTCGCGCGCATCCTGGACGCGGGCCTCGGCGATTGCCGCCTTCGCGGCGATCTCCTTGGCAGCCTCGAACAGGAGATTGCCGGGCTCGGTACGGATCAGTCCGCGGGCATGGCGGTGAAACAGTGAGGCGCCGAGGTCTTCCTCGAGCGCCGCAATCTGGCGGCTGACGGCCGATTGCGACAGGCCGAGCATTTCGGCTGCCTTGGTCAGCGAGCCCGCCTGTGCGGCGGCATGGAAGGTCTTCAGCTTGTCCCAGTCCATGCGCCGCAGCCTCCCCGCCAGCATTCCCGATCCGGGCACTCTACAGGCAGGATGCCGCAGCGTGAAAGCCCCCCTGCGGTTGGGCTTATGCGCGTACGGCCGCGCTAGTTGCCTTCAGGCCCGGCTGGCGCGTTGCCGGCCGGGCGCAGACGCAGTGGATTGCCGTTCGGATCGGTCGGGATATCGACCGTGCGCACTTCGCCATAGCGGCCTTCGCGGATCAATTCCATCCGGCGTTCCTGCACGGCATTCATCAGGATGAGGCCGTTGGTGGGCAGTGAGGTGCAGCTGAGCGGGGACGCGACCGCGTCGGAACGGGGCGCGCCCTCAATCGTCGTCGAATACATCAGCGCGGCACCGGCCGTGCCGGTGCACCGGGTCGATCCATTGATCAGATCAGCGATGTGCCAGTCTTCGACAGACGTTCTCAACGGGCGGATATCATTGACCTGTTCGGCCGTTTCCTCAGTCGCGAAACGATTGAGGTGGGCCCGCAAATCACTGTCGAAATTGGGGAAGAAGCGCGCGGCCTCGCGATAGATATGCGAAACGCGCAGTTCGCTGCGCGCCACTTCGACGCCGCGGAGCGAGTTGATGAATTCGCTCGCATTGCGATCAAGCTGACCCCAGACCCGCGCGCCATCATAGGCGTCGCGCGGCAATTCCGGTCCTCCAATGGCGCCATTGAAGAAGCCGTAAATGACCCGTGGATCATCCCATTGGGCGTAAACGATACGCAGGCGAATATCATTGAGGCTGAGCGGCACACCATTGATGTTGAGGATTTTCGCCTCGAACACATTCTCGGATGTGCCATGGGCCCGCATCGTGTTGATCCGGGTAACCGGGTATTCCAGCATGACCTGCTCGACCATGGCGACATTGTGCAAATTGAGCCAGTAGGCGAGTTGTTCATTGCTGCTCAGGCTTGCCAGATCGATCTGGGATGGCAGGGCTTCAAGGTCTTCGCGGTAGAAGGTGACCGCCTGGCGATACTCGTCAGACATCATGTTGTAGGCGACGCGATTGGCCTCGAAACGGTAGCGCGACTCATTTGAGGTCAGCGCCCGGCTGCCGGTCAGCTGTGAACGCCGGCGCTCGGGTATGCGGTCCATCACTGGCACATTGAGGACGAGGTCATGCAGAAGTTCGGTCCAGACGGTGAAATCGACATGCCGGCGGGAGGCGTCGTTGAAGTCCGCGAATTGCCGGAAATCGCCAGCAGGCTGGGCAAGGGCCGGGATGCTCACCGTGGAGCTCAACAGGGCGACCGCCAGGCCGCAAATGATCACTTTATGCATGATAGTCCCTCGTCCAGTTTTCACGTCGACCCTAAACACTTGTGGGTTGAGTAAAAATTACACAGCCATGACGTTGCGGTAAGGGGGATAGGCGGATGACCCGTCCCCCGCGCCCTTATCGCCAGTGGCATGCGATGTGTCTAGACGTTGATGTTTTTCATGCCCATTTCCGGATAGCGCGCACCCTGGACCTGCTCAGCCAGTCGCTCGAGACGACATGATCGCCGCGGCCCAGCACCCAGGCCAGCGCGACCTGTGACGGGGTCGCCTTGTGGGCATCGGCGATGGCTTTGACCTCATCGACGAGGGCGAGGTTGGATTCACAGGCCTCATCGCCATAGCGCGGTTGATGAACGCCGGAGCGACAATCATTCTGCGGCCGGTTCTCGCGCGTGAAACATCCCGTCAGAAAGCCGCGCGCTGATCGGGTGGACGGCATTGCCGCGCTATTCCTGACTGGCGAGAAAGCGCTCTGCCTCCAGCGCCGCCATACAGCCCATCCCTGCAGCCGTGACGGCCTGGCGGTAGATGTCATCGGTGACATCGCCGGCCGCGAAGACACCCGGGATCGAGGTTTTTGGCGTGCCCGGTTCGGTGACCAGATAGCCGCCATGCTTGGTTTCCAACTGCTCCAGGAAGAGCTCGGTTGCCGGTGCATGGCCGATCGCGACGAAGAAGCCATGCGCCGGGATATCGCTGACAATATCGGTTTTCAGATTGCGGATCCGCACACCGGTGACGCCGGGTGGGTCCATTTCGCCGAGCACTTCGACGATTTCGCTGTCCCAGACGATTTCGATCTTGGGGTGTTTGAACAGGCGGTCCTGCATGATCTTCTCGGCGCGCAGGCTGTCGCGACGATGCACGAGGGTCACCTTGGAGGCAAAATTGGTCAGGAAGAGCGCTTCCTCGACCGCGGTATTGCCGCCGCCGACGACGACGATTTCCTTGCCGCGGTAGAAAAACCCGTCACAGGTGGCACAGGCCGAAACGCCAAAGCCCTGGAATTTCTGTTCACTCTCTAGGCCGAGCCATTTTGCCTGGGCCCCGGTCGCGATGATAACGGCGTCGGCGGTGTAGACGGTGCCGCCATCGCCCTTGAGCACGAAGGGACGTGACTTCAGATCGGCCTCGACGATGATGTCGGACACCATTTCGGTCCCCATTTTCTCGGCCTGCTCGCGCATCTGTTCCATCAGCCAGGGACCCTGGACGACGTCGGCGAAGCCGGGATAATTCTCGACATCCGTGGTGATGGTCAGCTGTCCGCCCGGCTGCAGGCCGGAAATCAACACCGGTTCCAGCATGGCGCGGGCGGCATAGATGGCGGCGGTATAACCGGCAGCGCCGGAACCGATAATGATCAGGCGCGAGTGACGCGTCTCGGACATGGGCATTCCTCAATCTTGCAGGCGCGGCCTCGGCCGCTGCATCAGGGAGTCAGGCTCTATATAGGGTGTCTTGTGGGGCTTGCCGCCTCGATTGACAGCGACCTCAATCGATGGGGTCCGGTGTCAGGGCATGGACCATTCCCATATCGCGCCCACCGGTCCAGTTCATGGTGTCGAACGGCGTGGAAAGGGTCGGATCCAGGCTCATCAGGTGGGCCGCATAGAGATGGGCCGAGCGCGTGCCGGACCGGCAATGCATCACCACCGGGCCCTCCGCAGATTGCAGCAATTCGGCCAATTGCGGCGTCAGTGCCGGGTCAGCGCCATAGGCCCCGCCGATTGGCATTTCCGCATAACGCATGCCCCGGCTTTCGACGGCGGATTGCAGGTTGAAGGGCAGGGATGCGGTCTCTTCCGGTGTGCGTGAATTGACGACCAGCGTCGCGCCGGCTGCGGCCCAGGCATCGAGATCGGCTTCGCTGGGCTGGCTGGCGAGCCAGACATCGCCATGACGGGTGACGATTGAATCGGAACTGGGCTGTGACATAGCGACTCCGAACAGGGACAGGAAGGAAACAAGGAGATTGGTCATGCGGTTTCTCCACTCAACGGGGCCGGCGACCTGGCAGGTCGCCAGCGGTCAATCAGAAGGCCGGCGATGCGCGTCGTCTCGGCCAGGGGTTTATACGACCATGCGTCCAGCCGGCCGAGCCAGGGGCGCATGGCACCATAGCCCTCCAGGGCTGCGTGCAGGCGGGCGAATTTTCCGGCACTACCGTCCATGGGCAGCGCGTAGACCGGTTTGCCTGTGGCGCTGGCTTCCACCAGCATGTTCGTCGATTCTTCTGTCACGAATATCCAGTCCGCAGCGGCGAGGAAACCAAAATACGGGTTTTCGCCCTCGCCGTCGAACAGCCAGACCCGGTCGCGCGCGCCAAAGATGTCAGTCAGACGTTTGGCCAGCGCGGCGGGGGTGCGTCGCGAGGCCGTTACCATCAGGCTCACACCCTGCGCGAGCAAATCCTCCATCCGGGCGATGAGGTAGTCGGCAATCCGCGGCGTCAGCTTGAAGCGCTTCGAATCGCCGCCGATCAGGATCGCTGCGCGCGGGCCGGGAAGCGCATCGATCCGTTTGGCGAAGGCCTCGCGTCCGTCGCTCAGCGTCTGGGCGCTGATGCGGTTGGGCGAGCCGATCATTGCGATCGCATTGGGCCGCACCAGTCGGTCATGGGCCGGCGCCAGGATGAGGTCGAAATCCTGGTAGTGTTTGCGCGGATCCTGGACATAGGCAAGGAAACAGGCCGGAAAAACCCTGCGGTGCTTGCGGGCAAGATTGATCGCGGCCCGGCCGCAGCCAATCCATATATCGGGCGGCCCGCAGGCGGGCAGGGCAACCGAGCCGGTCTTGTGGGCGACAGCGCGCCCGATCTGCATCGGTATCTGGCGCGCCTCAAGTTGTGCCCTCACGGCTTCGGCAAGACCAAGGGCCTGATTTTCAATCCCGCGTCGGCCGTCGGAGACGACCCAGCAGGTCAGGGCTATGGCCGGGGGCGGGATTTGCGACATGAAGCGAGTTAAAGAACGCGGTCCCGGCGGGGTCAAGCGCGATACGCCCCTTGACACGGTCGCGTTACAGATGTCACACGTTACAGAAGTAGCGAGTTTGTGACAGGAGGCATAAGTGACCCGATCCGCCCCATCCCCGGCCGAACTGGCCATCCTGAAACATCTCTGGGCCGCTGGTCCGCAGAGTGCGCGTGAGGTTCAGAACGGACTCGAGCGTGAAACCGGCTGGTCCTATTCGACTACCCGCACCATGATCTCGCGCATGACGGAGAAGGGTCTGGTGGAACGCTCCGACGTTCACGGGCTCTCGGTTTTCACCGCCAGGATCGGCAAGGTGGCGCTGATGGGGCAGATGATCCGCGATTTCGCCGCCAATGTGCTCGACCTCGACGGTCCGCTTCCCGCCACAGCTTTTGCCGGTAGCCGCCTGTTCTCGGAAGAGGAGGCGGCGGCGCTGACGCGCCTGCTTGAAGAGGACGCGCCAGAGGAGGAGGGGGCATGACCGGCCTGCTCACAGCCCTCCTGCTCGGGGCCGCACTTACCCTGCCAGCGGCGGGCTTGGCCTGGCTGGCCGGTCTGGTCCTGCAGGCCCGCACCGGGCAATCATCCCCCGCCTTGTGGCGCAGCGCGCGCCTTGTGGCGATATTGCCGCTTTTGCTGGCACCGGTGCTGTTTGCGATCCCGCAAACCCTGCCGCCCATGCCGGCGCTCGAATTCATCGATGAAACGGCGTTGGACCTGCCCGCGGCGACGCCGGCGCGCGACGTCCTGACTGCCGCGCCTGCCGCCCTGACCCTGCCATCGCTGGAAATCCTGCTGGCGGCTGTCTATGCCATCGGCCTGATCGCCTCGCTGCTGTTTGCCCTGCGGCGCCATCATCACCGCCGCCGTCTGCTGGCGCACAGCCGGATCGCCGACGCGTCTGAACGCGTCCTGCTGGACCGCGAAGCGGGGAAACTGGATCTGCCAGCGCCGGAATTGCGCCTTTGCGCCAGCGCGGCCTCGCCCTTTCTGACCGGTTGGCGCGGTGTGATCGTCGCGCCGGAGCAGCTTTTGCGGACGCCGGAACTGGCGCGCCATGCCCTGGTGCATGAGCTCTGCCATCTGCGCCGCGGCGATGAGCGTGATCGCTTGCTCGGCTCGGCCCTCACCATCCTGCTCTGGTTCAACTGGCCATTGCGCCAGGTCGAGCGCGAGCTTGATGCCGCCCGCGAAATCGCCTGCGACAGTGATTCCATCCAGGCGCTCGGCCGCACCCAGTGCAAGGTCTATGCGGCGACACTGATTGAAACCATGCGGAGCTCGGCCCAGCCCGTCTCTGCCTTCGGCCCTCACAACAGGAGACAAAGGGAAATGCGTATCAAATCCATTCTTTCCGGTGGCCGCACCGTCAGACACTCGCTTCTCACCGTCGGCGCCGTGCTGCTCCTCGCCATCCCTGTGGCCTGCGCCCAGACAGCGGTAACGCCCCGGCGCGTGGTCAGCGCACCGGTCGAACAGATCGCGCCAGAGCCCGAGATGCGCGTGATCGCCGACGTTATTACGGTTCAGGATCCGGTGCCGGGCACCAGCGGCCCTGGCAAGACGATCGCCGAGGGGCGTGTCCGGGTCGACGTGTCGAGCGATCAGGTCGATTTCATCGATCAGGTTCTCGAAGGCCGCGTGACTAGCGGTTTCGGCGCACGGCCGAGCCGACCGCTGGGGGCGAACCGGTTCCATGGCGGCACCGATATCGCCGCCCCGGTGGGCACTGAGATCCATGCGCCCGCCGCCGGCGTGATCACACACGCTGGAATGGGATTTGAAGGCTCCGATCGCTGGGGTAATACGGTGATGATCGATCACGGAAATGGCTGGTCGACGCTGTACGCCCATATGGATTCCCTTGCCGTCGAACCCGGCGAAGTCCTGGCGGCTGGCAGTGTTCTGGGTACGGTCGGCCAGACGGGCGTCGCGACCGGGCCGCATCTGCATGTTGAGGTTCGCCATGAAGGCGAGAGGCTCGACCCGGCCGGCTATCTGCCAGGTCTGGATTGAGTTAGAGCCTCATATAGCAGGAAAACGGAAAACGGCCGGAGCATCGCTCCGGCCGTTTTTCACTGCCTAAAGAATGGCGAGCTCAGCCCCACTCGACTTTCATGATTTCGTAGGATTTCAGCCCGCCCGGAGCGTTGACCTCGGCGACATCGCCGACTTCCTTATTGATCATGGAGCGGGCGATCGGTGAGGAGATCGAGATCTTGCCCGAACGTACATCGGCCTCGTCTTCGCCGACGATCTGATAGGTCGCCTGCTCTTCAGTGTCTTCGTCCAGCACGGTGACTGTGGCGCCGAATTTGACGGTCGCGCCACCCATTTTCGTCACATCGATGACCTGCGCACGGGCGAGCTTGTCTTCAAGCTCCTGCACGCGGCCTTCGATGTAGCCCTGGCGCTCCTTGGCCGCGTGATATTCGGCGTTCTCGGAAAGATCGCCATGCTCACGTGCCTCAGAGATCGCCGCGATCACCGCCGGGCGTTCTTCACTCTTGAGACGTCTCAGTTCTTCGTCGAGGGCTTTTTGCCCACCGACGGTCATAGGGATCTTGTTCATGCGACCACTTAACTACGGGAAATCAGAACAGGCTAGCGCCAGAGCTGCATACCATCAAGAGTAGGTCTGCAGAGCACGGGGTTCCAGCGCGCCTTCCTCAATGCGGCGCATCGACATGATCGCCGCGCGAGCCGCCGAAGCGGTTGTATAGCAAGGGATTTTCATCTCCAGCGCGGTGCGTCGGATGGAATAACTGTCGAGATGTGATTGGCGGCCTTCAGTGGTGTTGAAAATCAGCTGGACGTCGCCATTCTTCATCAGATCGACGATATGAGGCCGCCCTTCGAACACCTTGTTGACCCGGGTGACCGGCACGCCGGCATCGGTAAAGGTCTTGGCCGTCCCGCCGGTTGCGAGAATCGTGAAGCCGAGCATCGCCAGCACGCGCGCCGGTTCGATCATCGCCGCCTTGTCGCCTTCACGCAGGGAGATAAAGACGCCGCCCTGGCGTGGCAGATGAATGCCGGCACCGAGTTCGGCCTTGGCGAAGGCGGCTTCGAATGTCGTGTCAATGCCCATCACTTCGCCGGTTGAGCGCATTTCCGGCCCGAGCACCGGATCGACGCCGGGGAAGCGCGCAAATGGCATCACGGCTTCCTTGACCGAGACATGCTTGGGTGCGGGATCCTTGAGCTTGAAATCCGCCAGGCGGGCGCCAGCCATCACCTTGGCGGCGAGCTTGGCGACCGGCTCGCCGATCGCCTTGGCAACGAAGGGGACGGTGCGCGAGGCCCGCGGATTGACTTCGAGCACGAAAATCTCGCCCTCCTTGACCGCGAACTGGACATTCATCAGCCCTTTGACGCCAATCGCCATCGCCATGGCGACGGTCTGGCGTTTGAGCTCGGCGATCATCTCTGCCGACAGTGAATAGGGCGGCAGCGAGCAGGCGCTGTCGCCGGAATGCACGCCGGCCTCCTCGATATGCTGCATCACGCCGGCCACCCAGACGGTTTCGCCATCACAGATCGCATCGACATCAACCTCGTCGGCATCGGTCAGATAGCGATCGAGCAGGAGCGGGGATTTGCCCGAGACATTCACCGCATCGCGCAAATAGCGTTCGAGGCTGTCGGTCTCGCGGATGATTTCCATCGCCCGGCCACCGAGTACATAGGAGGGGCGCAGCACGAGCGGGAAGCCAAGCTTCTCGGCCGCGGCGCGCGCCTCGTCTTCGGAATGGACAATCACATTGGGTGGCTGGCGCAGATTGAGCCGGTTGAGCAGGTCCTTGAAGCGTTCGCGGTCTTCGGCCAGATCGATCGCGTCCGGAGCGGTGCCGAGGATGGGCACGCCTTCCGCTTCCAGTTCGGCGGCGATCTTGAGCGGGGTCTGGCCGCCATATTGGACGACGACGCCGAGCAGCTCGCCATTGGAGCGTTCGGTCTCGATCAGTTCGAGCGTATCCTCGAGCGTCAGCGGCTCGAAATACAGCCGGTCGGCGGTGTCGTAATCGGTCGAGACGGTTTCCGGATTGCAGTTCACCATGATGGATTCAATGTCCATTTCGGCGAAGGCAAAGGCGGCGTGGCAGCAGCAATAATCGAACTCGATACCCTGGCCGATCCGGTTGGGGCCACCGCCGAGAATAATCGCCTTCTTGCGGCCGGTCGGTTCGGATTCGCACTCGACGCTGCCATCATAAGCCGGCGTCTCGTAGCAGGAATACATGTAGGGCGTTGGCGAGGCGAATTCGGCCGCGCACGTGTCAACGCGCTTGAATACCGGCCGTACGCCGAGTGCCCGGCGGGCGCGGCGCACGGTGGTTTCGTCCTGCCTGGTCAATTGCGCCAGGCGTGCATCGGAAAAGCCCATCGCCTTGAGGGCGCGGAAGCCGGCGGCATCATCGGGCAGGCCGAGCGTCGAAACATCACCCTCGACCAGTACGATTTCCTCGATCTGGCGCAGGAACCAGGGTTCGTAGAGCGAGGTGGCGCGGATTTCCTCGAGCGTCAGCCCTTCGCGGAAGGCCTGGGCGATGACCAGGAGCCGGTCCGGGCTGGCAATCGCCAGCGCCGCGCGGACGGCCTGTTTGCGCGCCGTCTCATCGACGGCGTCGTCGACGCCGGGCAGCACCATTTCGTCAAAGCCCGACAGGCCGGTTTCCAGGGAGCGCAGGGCTTTTTGCATGCTTTCCTGGAAAGTCCGTCCGATCGCCATCGCTTCACCAACCGATTTCATCGAGGTCGAGAGCGTCGCTTCAGCACCGGGATATTTCTCGAAGGCAAAGCGCGGAATTTTAGTGACGACATAATCGATCGTCGGCTCGAAACTGGCCGGTGTCGCGCCCTTGGTGATGTCATTGTCGATTTCATCGAGCGTATAGCCAACCGCCAGCTTGGCGGCGACTTTGGCAATCGGGAAACCGGTCGCTTTCGATGCCAGGGCCGAGGAGCGCGAGACGCGCGGATTCATCTCGATCACGACCATGCGCCCATCGGCCGGATTGACCGCGAACTGGACATTGGAACCGCCGGTCTCGACACCGATCTCGCGCAGCACGGCAATCGAAGCCGAGCGCATGATCTGGTATTCCTTGTCGGTCAGGGTCATGGCCGGGGCGACGGTGATCGAATCGCCAGTGTGAACGCCCATCGGATCGATATTCTCGATCGAGCAGATGATGATGCAATTGTCCGCCTTGTCGCGGACAACTTCCATCTCGAATTCCTTCCAGCCGACAATGCTCTCCTCGACGAGAATTTCGTCGACGGGGGAAGCATCCAGGCCGGTCTGGCAGATATGGCGAAATTCCTCGACATTATAGGCGATGCCGCCGCCGGTACCGCCGAGCGTGAAGGAGGGGCGGATAATGGTCGGCAGGCCGATCTCGATCATCGCCGCCTCGGCCTCGTCCATGGAATGCACGACGGCTGAGCGTGGGCTTTCCAGGCCGATTTTTTCCATCGCGGTGCGGAAGCGCTGGCGGTTTTCCGCCTTGTCGATGACATCGGCCTTGGCACCGATCATTTCCACATTGAACAGCGTCAGCACGCCGCGCCGGTCGAGCTCGAGGGCGCAATTGAGCGCTGTCTGGCCGCCCATGGTCGGCAATAGCGCGTCGGGGCGTTCGATCTCGATCACCTTGGTGACCATTTCCGGGGTGATTGGCTCGATATAGGTCGCGTCCGCCAATTCCGGATCGGTCATGATCGTCGCCGGATTGGAATTGACCAGGATCACCCGGTAGCCCTCTGCCTTCAATGCCTTCACCGCCTGCACCCCTGAATAATCGAATTCGCAGGCCTGGCCGATAACGATCGGGCCGGCGCCAATGATCAGGATGGATTTGATGTCGGTACGTTTGGGCATGGGGTTCCAGTCTCACGTGCGCGCGCGTCCAACCTGCCGCTGCGAGGGGCAGCGTCGGGCGGACGAAAATGATTTAGTGCTGAAGCGGGTTCCTAACTGGGAATCGCCGCGATGGCGAGACATTATGTGAGACTTTTCCTGCAATCGGTCGTGGTTGCTGTCTCTCACGCGCCTGCCAGCGCCAGATCGCGCCACAACATCGGCTGAATATCGGATCGTGTGCCCGTGATGCGCTCGCTGACCAGCCAGTGGGCGCGCTCGTGCAGCAGCGGGATGATGGCCTGATCGGCGAGCAGAAGGCTTTCCGCTTCGCGATAGGCGATGGCGCGAACCACCGGATCACTCTCGCGCCGCGCCATTTCCATGGCGGCCGCGAAATCGGGACTGTCCCAGTTGAAATTCGCCGCAAACCCGCCGGGGCCGAACGGGTCCAGCATGAAGAAGGGATCGGACTTCAGTCCGCGATTGAAGCCGGCGACGGCAATGTCGAAATCGCCGCTATCGATCGCCTGGTAGAGATCGGTCGGATAGCTGACCAGAAGCTCGGCCTCGACGCCGACGCGGCGCCAGTCATCGGCGATGGCGATGGCGATTTGTTCGCTCACCCCGGGCACGGTGCGGATCTCGACCCGCTGCGGCAATTCCGGGTCGATGGTCGGGCGCAGACGCGAGCCGTGCAAGTCGATCGGGTCGAGCACCTCGCCGGCTTGCGGGATGATGCGATGTGTGATGCTGGCGGTATTGTCAAAGAAATTCGCGGCGATGAAACTGCGGTCAATCGCCACCGACAGGGCCCGACGTGTCGCTGCCATGGCCAGTTTCGGGCGGGCATGATTGAGCTTCAAATAGCGCAGGATCGGGGCGTCGAAACTGCGAAACTGCGTCCCCAGACGTTCGCGCCAGAAGCCGATCTGATTGCCGGGCGGCTTTTCGGCGAGATCGTATTCGCCGGCCCGGAACATGCGGGTGCGGGTGCCGGCATCACGCACGGCATCAATGCGGATGCGCTCGATGGGCACGTCTGCCGCGCCGGCATAATGCGGGTTCTTCGCCAGATCGAGGCTCATCTGGCTGGCCGCCGTGACGGTATAGGCGCCGGCGGTGACGATGTTTTCGGGGCGAATCCAGTCGCGACCATGGGCTTCGATGGCATGGCGCGGGAAGGGGTAGAATTCGCGCATCAGTGTTGGCAGCAGACCGAGCGGTGTGTCGAGCCGGACTTCGATTGTGCGCGCGTCCAGGGCGGTAAAACCGAGCGCCTCGGGCGGCATGTCTCCGGCCAGCACGGCGCGCGCATTCGCGACGGCAAAGAAATCGCCCAGATTGGCAAAGCTCTGCTGCGGATCGACCAGGCGGCGCGCCGACCAGACGACATCATCTGCTGTCAGCGGGTGGCCGTCCGACCAGCGTGCGTTCTCGCGCAGGGTGAAGACCCAGCTCAGCGCGTCATCGGCGACCCGCCAGCGTGTCGCAATGCCGGGCGCGACGCTGCCATCGGAGGCGTAATCGGTCAGCCCGGCATGGATCTGTTTGTAGACCAGCGCTGCCGAGGCAAATTCGCCCAGCGCCGGATCGAGACTGTCGGGCAGGGTTTCGATTGCGACGCGCAGCATGCCGGCCGGCGTGTCGGTGCGTGCGCAGGCGGCAAGGCCGGTTGCGGCAGAGGCGGCGAGAAGGGCGCGACGGTTCAACATCGCGCCATCTTGCCGTGATTTGGGCGCAGTGGAAGGGGCTCAGGCCGTCTCGCTGACCTTGAGCGATCCGACAAAGCGGGTGAAGACGCCGAAACTGTCCTGCGGGCCCGGGGACGCTTCCGGATGGTGCTGGACGGCCTCGACCGGTTTGCCGGTCAGACGGAAGCCGCAATTACTGCCGTCAAACAGCGAGACATGGGTTTCGATTGCGTCCTTCGGCAGGCTGGCACCATCGACGGCGAAGCCGTGATTCATTGACACGATCTCGACCTGGCCGGTCTCGTGATTTTTGACCGGGTGATTGGCGCCGTGATGGCCTTGCGGCATCTTGATCGTGCGGCCGCCGAGGGCGAGGGCGAGCATTTGATGGCCCAGGCAGATGCCAAGGATCGGGATATTGCTGTCGATCAGGGTGCGCAGGGCAGGCAGGGCATAGGCACCGGTCGCCGCCGGATCGCCCGGACCGTTGGAGATGACGATACCATCGGGCGAGAGATTGAGAATGTCGGCGGCGGACGTATTGCCCGGCACGACCGCGACGCGGGCGCCGGCGGAGACCAGGAGGCGCAGGATATTCGCTTTCACGCCATAATCGAGCACGACAACGCGCGGGCCCGCCGGGGCGCCTTCGCTAAAGCCGGTGCCCCAATTCCAGGCACCCTCATCCCATTCGCCCGGCGCTTCGCGTGTTACTGCTGCGGCCAGTTCGCGGCCTTCCATCGTGGCGGCGGCCTTGGCGCTGGCCTTCAGGGCATCAATATCGATATTGCCGCCCGGATCGTGGGCGACGGCGCACATCGACATGCCATGCTCGCGAATGCGGCGTGTCAGGGCGCGGGTGTCGACGCCGGTCAGCGAGATGATGCCGCGCGTGCGCAGCCATTCGCCAAAGCTCTCCGTGGCGCGGTAATTGGCCGGCGGGGTCAGCGGGGCGCGGCTGATCATGCCAACAGCGGCGCGGCGCGCCGGCGCGCTGGCGGCTTCCTCGTCTTCGCTATTGGCGCCGACATTGCCGACATGCGGGAAGGTGAAGCAGACGATTTGACCGGCATAGGAGGGATCGGAAAGGATTTCCTGGTGTCCCGTCATCGCGGTGTTAAAACATAATTCGCCGATCGCGATCCCTGAGGCACCGCACCCCTGACCAACGAAAACGCTGCCATCGGCAAGCGCCAGGGCTCCGGTCGGATTTGGCTGCGAGATCTGGGACATGCTGTGCTCCTGAAGCCGGTTTGCCGGGCGGAAAAACGCGTCGTGACACGCCGGCGGCCAAACGGACGCGTAGGTAGTCAGAGACGCAGGTGCGGTCAATCCCGCAACGGCGAAATCTGTTTGGCCTTGATTCTTTCGCAAAGACAGCATATTTCCGCCCAGCTTGAAACGAGCGTATATTCGCTCGCCAAGAATCGGCTCAAAGGATGAGCTTGGAAGACAATGGACCCGAGCAGACGCGATAGCCAAGCGACGCTGAGAAAATCCACTTCAAAATCAAAACATTGACTAAGTGGGCGCGTTGATGCGCCAGAAACGGTACCTGCACCATGTCCCTTCGTGATCGAATCGCCACCGATATGAAATCGGCCCTGAAAGCCCAGGACAAGCTGCGTCTGTCGACGCTGCGGCTGATCTCTGCTGCTGTCAAAGATCGCGATATTGCTGCCCGCGCCGAGGATCGATGCTGCGGCTGCGAAGAGACCGAGATCCTCGCCATCCTGCAAAAGCTGATGAAACAGCGTGAGGAGAGCGCCGACACCTATGAAAAGGCTGGACGGCTGGATCTCGCCGAGGTCGAGCGGGCCGAAGCCGAAGTGGTGCGCGAATACCTGCCGACGCCGATGGACGAAACCGAGATCGCCGACGCCGCAGTCGATGTCGTCACCGAGCTCGATGCCGCTGGCCTCAAGGATATGGGCCGCTGCATGGGCGAGCTGAAAACCCGCTATGCCGGGCGGATGGATTTCGGCAAGGCTGGCGCCAAGGTCAAGGACCTGCTCGCCGGTACGGCCTGAGCCACCCGGTAGCCGGGCGGCGCGGTCGCGCGGCTTGTGATTGAGGCGTGACGCGCGCGAGATTCCGGCGCAACATGCAGATCTGATTTTGACAGTCGGGCTGACCCGGATTGCGGACCTATCGGGCCTATATTCGCTGATTGTGGGTTCGCGGGCTCTGTTTTTGTGGCCGGGCCTGCGCCGTTGAGGATTGCAGAACCACTATGCGTCTGGGCGAGGACTTCATCGACGAAATCAAGGCGCGCGTGCGCCCGTCGGACCTGATCGGCCGCACGGTCGGGCTGAAGCGTCAGGGCCGCGAATTTGTCGGCTTGTCGCCGTTCAAGAAAGAGCGTTCGCCGTCGTTTTTCGTCAATGACGAGAAGCGCTTTTACCACTGCTTCGCCTCCGGCAAGCATGGCGATGTCTTCACCTGGCTGGAAGAAATGGAAGGCCTTTCCTTCATGGAAGCGGCCGAACGACTGGCCGGTGAGGCCGGGCTGAGCCTGCCGGCGCCCGATCCGCAGGCGCAACAGAATACCCAGCACCGCAAATCCCTGGTCGAATGGATGGAGGCCGCCCAGGCCTTCTATCTGCGCGCGCTGCGCACGCCAGCGGCCGAGGATGCGCGCCGCTATCTCAAATCGCGCGGGCTCTCGGGCGAGGATTGCGTCCGCTTCGGCATCGGCTATGCCCCGGAAAGCCGTACCGCGCTGAAGGACGAGCTGGTCACCGCCGGCGCTCCGATCGGCGATCTGATCGAATGCGGCCTGTTGATCGAACCGGAGAGCGGTTCGCCCTATGACCGTTTTCGCCACCGCATCATGTTTCCGATCCAGGATCCGCGCGGACGGCTGGTGGCCTTTGGTGGCAGGGCCTTGTCGAGCGAAGCCAGGGCGAAATATCTCAATTCGCCGGAGACGCCAATCTTCCACAAGGGCTCTATGCTCTATCGCTTCCCCGAGGCGCGCAGGGCGGCGGCCGACCCGAAGGCTGATATTCGCGGTCTGATCGTGGCCGAGGGCTATCTCGATGTGATTGCCCTGGCGCGGGCCGGCCTCGAGCAGGGTGTCGCGCCTTTGGGCACGGCGATCACCGAGGAACAATTGCAATTGCTGTGGCGCGCTGGCGGCGAGCCGGTGATGTGTCTGGATGGCGATAGCGCCGGTCGCGCCGCTGCGCTCAAGGCGGCCGATCGCGCCCTGCCGCTGCTGCAGGCCGGCCACACGCTGCGCTTCGCCTTCATGCCCGACGGCAAGGATCCCGACGATATCCTGCGTGAGCAGGGCGCTGGCGCCTTGCGCGATGTGTTCAAGACGACGCGCTCGCTGGCCGAGTTGCTCTGGGAGCGCGAAGTGGGTGTCGAGCCGCTCGACGATCCCGATCGTCGCGCCAGTTTCCGCCGCCGCATCCGCACCCTGCTGGCCCAGATCGCCGAGCCGGATATCCGCGCTGAATACAAGCGTGAGTTTGACAATCGCATGGACGCCGCATTCGGCACGCCGCAACGCGCGCCGTGGGTGCCCGGCGGCAAAAAGGCCGCGCCGCGGCTTGGCCCGAGCGCCGAACTGCGTCGCGCTGCCAAGGGCTCCCCGGGGGCATCCGATGCCCGAATACTGTTGCTGGCCGCCATCGAATGGCCCGAACTGGCCGCCAACCAGGTCGAAACCCTGGCGCATTTGGCCCTCGGCTCGCTTGACTTACTACGCGACACCGTTCTAGACGCCTGCTCTTCTGGGCAGTCTGTGCAATCGGATTGGCTACGCGCGAAGCTTGCCGAAATGGGCTTTGCTGCGGAGCTCAGGCGGTTGGACGGCGAACGCGGACCGATGAGGGCAGCAATTGGCGGGGCAGATGCTTCCGGCGAACAGCGCAGTGAGGCTTGGATTAAGCTCGCGGCTGCCTATATGGAAAGAAATGAAGCGACTGATCGTCGCGAAGAGATTCGCGCGCGATTGGTCGAAGAAATTGGCAGGGATGATTCGGAAGGTGTGCGTCGGCTGGTGGAAGCCTATCGACGCGAGACCAGCCGTTCCGAATCTTCCTGAGTTGGATATTGTCGATTGGCGCCGTTCAGCGGCGCGACCAGGGACGAATACATGACCAAACCCGCCGAAGCCAATGACGCATCCGAGAGCCAGGACGGTCCTCTCCTGGACCTGACGGATCAGTCCGTCAAGAACATGATCAAGGTCGCCAAAAAACGCGGCTATGTGACCCATGACGAGTTGAATGCGGTGTTGCCGAGCGAGGAATTCTCGTCGGAGCAGATCGAGGACGTGCTCGGCCAATTGTCCGAAATGGGCATTAATGTCGTTGATAATGACAGCGAAGCCGATGACGAAAAGGAAACCACCAGCGCCGCCAAGAGCAGCGACGGGGATTCCGACGATGATGATGATGATGGCGAGGAAGAAGGCGAGACCCGTGCGGTCGCCGGTGCTTCCAAGAGCGCGATTACCGGCCTCAATACCCCGACCTCTGCCGACCGTACCGATGATCCGGTGCGGATGTATCTGCGCGAAATGGGTTCGGTCGAGCTGCTGTCCCGCGAAGGCGAAATCGCCATCGCGAAGCGTATCGAGGCCGGCCGCAATGCGATGATCCGCGGCCTGTGCGAAAGCCCGCTGACCTTTGAGGCCATCATGGTCTGGCGCGAGGAATTGCACGAAGGCGAAGTCCTGCTGCGCGATATTATCGACCTCGACGCCACCTATGGCAGCCAGCAGGCCGAAGCCAATCAGGATGAAGACGGCGAGACCGGTCCGGCCGAAGATGGCGAGACCCCGACCCCGCAAGCGCCCGGCGCGGCAAAGCCTGCTGATGGCGAGGCCAAGACAGACGACAAGGATGAGGCCGAGGAGTCCGAGGACGACGACGCCAAGGCCAAGGATGATGACGACGAAGACGAGGATGGAGACGGCGAGTCCACATCCAAGTCCGATGATGACGATGATGACGACGATGATGATGAGGGCGTCACGCTCTCGCTCTCGGCGATGGAAGCGGAATTGCGCGAAGGCGTCATGGAGACGCTCGACCTGATCTCGACCGACTTCACCGCTTTCCGCAAATTGCAGGACAAGCTCGTTGCCGCGCGTATCGAAGGCAAGGACCTGACCAAGCAGAGCCGCGATAAATACGAATCCCTGCAGACCTCGATCGTCACCAATCTCAACACCATGCATCTCAATAATGCGCGGATCGAGGCCCTGGTCGAACAGCTCTACGCGATCAATAAGGAGCGCATGTCGCTCGAAGGCCGCCTGCTGCGCATGGCCGACGCCCATGGCGTGCCGCGGGCGCAATTCATGGACAGCTATTTCGGCAATGAACTGAATCCGGAATGGCCGGGCTCGATGGCCAAGACATCCAAGGCGTGGACCCGCTTTATCGACCGTGAAGGCGTTGACGCCTCCAAGATTCGCGATGATCTGGCCGAGCTGACCCAGCGCGCCGGCGTGCCGATTGAAGACCTGCGCCGCATTGTCCGTACCGTCCAGAAGGGCGAGCGCGAGGCGCGCGTCGCCAAGAAGGAAATGGTCGAGGCCAATCTGCGTCTCGTTATTTCGATTGCGAAGAAATACACTAATCGCGGCCTGCAATTCCTCGATCTGATCCAGGAAGGCAATATCGGCCTGATGAAGGCCGTCGATAAATTCGAATATCGCCGCGGTTATAAATTCTCGACCTATGCCACCTGGTGGATCCGTCAGGCGATCACCCGCTCGATCGCTGACCAGGCCCGCACCATCCGTATTCCGGTGCACATGATCGAGACCATCAACAAGATTGTCCGCACCTCACGCCAGATGCTGCACGAGATCGGCCGCGAGCCGACCCCGGAAGAGCTGTCGGAAAAGCTCGCCATGCCGCTGGAAAAAGTGCGCAAGGTGATGAAGATCGCCAAGGAGCCGATCTCCCTGGAAACGCCAATCGGCGACGAGGAAGACAGCCATCTCGGCGATTTCATCGAAGACAAGAATGCCATCCTGCCGATCGACGCCGCCATCCAGGCCAATCTGCGCGAGACCACCACACGCGTGCTCGCTTCGCTGACGCCGCGCGAAGAACGCGTCCTGCGCATGCGTTTCGGCATCGGCATGAATACCGATCACACGCTGGAAGAAGTCGGCCAGCAATTCTCGGTTACGCGCGAACGGATCCGTCAGATTGAAGCGAAAGCGCTGCGGAAATTGAAGCACCCGAGCCGGTCACGGAAACTTCGAAGCTTTTTGGATAACTAGTTCCAGACAGCGATCAACAGTCGAAGGGCGCTCCGGGTAACCGGGGCGCCTTTTTCCTTGCGCCGACGGGATTTTATTTCTGGTGCACGCGTAATAGGTTGATGGTTATGCCCCTCACCACACTCACCCTCCAGACCACCGGTCCCGGCCTTTACGGTTTCACCGGCGTGGCACAAAACTTCGTGTCTGAGCTAAATCCCGCCGAAGCCCTGCTGACCGTCTTCGTGCGCCACACTTCCTGCTCGGTCACCATCCAGGAAAACGCCGATCCGGATGTGCAGCGCGATCTCAATGAATTCTTCGCGCGGCTGGTGCCCGATGGAAATGATCCGTCGATGGGCTGGCTGGTGCATACGGCGGAGGGGCCGGACGATATGCCGGCGCATATCAAGGCGGCGCTGACCCAGACCTCGATCGGGATCCCGGTGGCGCATGGTGAAATGCTGCTTGGCACCTGGCAGGGGCTGTATCTGTTTGAACATCGCACCCGGCCGCAGCGGCGCGAGGTGGTATTGCATCTGACCGGGTGAAACCCGGCCGGCGCGATCGCACCAGCCGGGCCGGGATGATTATTCGGCTTTGGCGGCCTTGGCCTCGCGCCGCGCCTTGAACAGGCCACGCAGCCAGCGGCTCAGAAGCCAGAACAGCGGTACGATCACCAAGAGCCAGGGTGCGAAACCGGCGGCGAAGGTGATGACATTGGCCAGACCGGCGGCCAGTTCGCGGAAGACATTGGTCAGGGCCGAGGTCAGCGGGTCGAAGGCGCCCGGGCTGACAGGCTCGACGCGCGAGGCGTAATTCAGGCCCAGCGATGACATGGAAACGCGGCCGCGCATGGAGCGGATCCGCGCTTCTGTGCCTTCGATATCACCCTGGACATTGGACAATTCGCGCTCGACCTGGACCATCTCCTCGACGCTGGCATTCTCGCGCTCCAGCAGGGCGATGAGCCTTGTCCGCAGCACGCGCTTGGCCTCGAGGCGGGCTTCGATGTCATAGATTTCCGAGGTCAGATCCTCGGCCGATTGCGACTGGTTCTGGATCCGCCCGCCGGCGTGTTCGATATCGGCGGCGAGACCGTCCTGGAATATCGTGACCCAGGCCGGGCTGGCGCGCAATTGTACCGAGCCTGACACTGATCCGCGCCCGTCATCATAGGTATTGGCGGAGACGATCTGGCATTGTGTGGGCCCGGCCTCGCTGCAGGCGGCCTGATGGCGGACCATCAAATCAGCGGTCGCCGCGGCGGGCGTCTCGAAGCGATAATTATAGCTGTAAGCAATCAGCCGCTCCACGACCTCGGCCGGGGCGGAGATTGACGGCGGCGGCGGCGGCGGTGGTGCCGGTGAGGGCGCATTCATGGCCCGGCCAAAGGAAGCTTCCTCCGTGCGGGCGTCGCCGTCGCCATAGACGTTTTCATCGCGGCCACTATCGCAAGCGCTCAGCGCCAGCGCTGCCAAGGCTGTTGTCAGCCAGATCCGTAAAGCCATTATCGTCATCCCCTCAGGAGGCACGCCGAAGCCCGGCACGTCCGGTAGACTTTTGCCGTTTCGCATCCTGGGCGCAAGCCCGCGAACTAGCCTTCCTCGCCCTCGAGCAGGCGTTGATAGCTGTCGACCAGGGCGAGATAGGGCGGGACGCTGGTATTCTGGATGCCGCCGCCGGTATCGACGGCCATCTTGATCTCGAAATGCAGATGGATGGTGGTTGCTGTGTCGCCAAACTCGTTGGAGACGGAACCGATCACCTGACCGCGCGTGACATGATCGCCGGCGGCGACCTGCAGGCTCGGCTTGTCGAGGTGGAGATAGGTGTAGCGCACGCCGTCATCGCTCATCAGCCGCACAGAGTAACTGCCGATCGAGGTGATGGTGCCGTCGGCGGCAGCGAGCGCCTGGTGGACGCCATCACTACAGGTCGCCGGACGGATATCCTGGCCCTGATGGCCGTGGCCGCTCGGACACATGGGCGTGCCATAGCCGCGCGTTTCGCAGAAATTATCGCGCCAGGAATAGGCGTAATTGGCGGCATTGCACTGGCCGCCGGCGGGGCCGAGATAGCCGCCATAACCATAGACCTGGCTATTGGCATAGGCCTGGCCAGCCTCGATCGGGAAGCGCATGCCGGGGGCGTAATTGATTTGCAGGATCTGGCCGGTGCCGGAATCCTCGACCAGATCGCCGGCGGGCATCCAGCTGAAGGCGATGCCGGCATCGTCATGCACAGGCGCGGCGGCCGGCTCTTCGACCGGGTCCGGGTCAATCACCGGTTCCGCTTCGGCCTCCTCGACCGGCTCGACGACCGGGTCGGGCTCCGGTTCACCGGCCTCCTCCACGACGGCTTCTTCCTCGACGGCTTCTTCCAGGACAGGTTCGTCAGAGACGGGCTCGGCCGGCGCGCCGGTCTCAGTCGGCCACCAGACCATGGCGGCAATACCCGCAGCCGCGACAGCGGCGGCCAGGGCGCGTTCGATTTCGCGGGTCGACATGATCAGCCTCCCTCATCGGGGGAGCCGGCGGCGATCACCAGAGACCGCGCCAGGCGGCGAACGAGCACGTCATCAGTGCAGCGCGGATCGCTCTGGGGATTGTCGCATTCCAGCGTCACGCTATAGGCGGCGCCATAGCGGTTGAAATCGGCGACCTGACCATATTCGGTCGCCGAGACGCGCAGGGCGTCCGGCCCGGTCGCACGCAATTGCCGTGCGGTGAGGGCATCGGGCGCGACGGCATGGGCCAGGCGAGTCCCGAACACCTCGATCACAAGGCCGTCGCCGCTGATCGAGAGTGTATAAAAATCCTCGTGCGGAAACAGCAATACGGTCGGGGCCGGTTCTCCGCTCAATACACCCATATTCGGCACCAGGACCGGCAGCCGCGTATTGGCGACTTCGCCGGCTTCGCGATTGCTCGGGCGCGGTATTTCCGGTGCAATCTGCACGGCGGCGAGTGCCTGGTTATTCGCGACGCCCTGGCGGCGGGCATCGGCGCGGGCCTGGTCCCAATTGATCGTGGCGGTTCGCGGTGCCTCGGGGCTTGCCGGCTGGGCGTCGGGCTGGCTTTGTTGCAGTGCCACCGCGTTGGGCAGCTCCGCCGTCTGTGCCTGTGTGCCGCTACTGGCCAGCAGGGCCAGCGCCAGTGGGGTCAAGAATTTGTGTGTCCGGAACATTCCACCCTCCCGAGGTCTCCAAGATACACTATTTTTCACCGCGCTGCATGAATGGCGTTTGAAACCATGAGTTGGCTCCCATTCATCTTGCGGCGCCGCCCGCTGAAAATTTCAACGTGTCCGGACGTTGAAAACCGCGGCGGAGCCACGTATGTGCAGTGCAGCAATATTTGGTACGGAGTTGAGCGCGATGCGCCTCACCATGATGAAATGCAAACTTCACCGGGCCGCTGTGACCCAGGCGGACCTGCATTATGAAGGCTCGATTTCGATCGACAGCGATCTGCTCGATGCGGCCGGCATCCTGCCCTATGAGCAGGTCGATGTGCTGAACATCAATAATGGCGAGCGTTTCACCACCTATGCCATCGAGGCGCCGCGCGGCAGCCGCATGTTCGGTATCAATGGCGCCGCGGCACGCCTGGCCCAGATCGGCGACCGTATCATCGTCGTCGCCTATGCCGATATGGATGCCGCCGAAGCCCGGCAGCACGACCCGGTCGTGGTCCTGTTCGATGAACACAACCAGGTCGTGGCCAAGCCGGACGCTGCCTGATCAGTCGGTGCTGATACAGAAGTCTGCATTGATACTTGCGGTAATCGAGAGTTGACCGGCAGCCACTGGCGTTGAGGCCGATTCCATCCGCGCCATCATCATGGGCTGGGCCGGCCGGGCGAAGTCTTCGCTCATCCGGGTAATCCCGCACAATTCGAAACCGGCAGCATCGGCAAACAGATTGGCGCGCGCCAGCAGGCTGGCGATCGCCTCACGGCGCGCCTGGTCCATCGCGGCCGATGTATCCTCGGCGCCGAAGCTGACATTCTGGATATTATTGGCACCGGCAGTCACCATGGCATCGATCACATTGCCGACGCGTGTCGTGTCGCGCACCTTGGCCGAGACTGTGTTTCGCGTCTCATAGCCGATAATTGTGAGATCATTGGTCTCCGGCTCGCGGCGATCTGAATAGACCGGCGAAACGCTCAATTGCGAGGTCTGGACATCATTGCCGGAGATGCCGGCGCGGCGCAGCGCGTCGAACACGGCCGTCATGGCGCGGGTATTGTCCTGCACCGCCTGCTGGGCGGTGGCGGCGCGGGTGACGACGCCGGACTGGACGGTGGCGTAATCGGGCGCGACCTGGACATCGGAGCTGGCCGAAAGCGACAGCGTCGGATTGACCTCTTCGGCCAGCGCCGGGCTGGCGGCGAGAAGCAAGGCGGTGGACGCAAGAAGGGCGCGAATCATGGATCATGGCTCCTGGGTTGTGGGCTGCCGGACGGTGTGACCGGGCGTGGCTATCATACGCGGATCGGGGTCGCGCGGTAAGAATATCGAGCCGAGTCAGACATAATCAACCTGTCAGCAAGCTGAACGGCCTCGCCCCGGAATGACCCCTGACCGCCCCATTCCCGGCACATTTGCACCCAGCTTTGGACGCATGCCGCCGCAACATTAAGGCTTCGTTATGCTGGGGAGCATGCCCGGAATGATTATCCGCCTGACCATATTATTGACCGCGCTCTGGGGCGCACTGGTCTATCCGCTGCATGGCGAGATCAGTGCGGAATCCGATGCGGCTATGGCGGCGCCGCGCTCCAGCGTTCTGGTTCTCTATCCCGACGAGGGCGAGGATCACGCGCTGGGCGAATTGCATGCGGTCAATATCGCCAATCTGGCCGGGCGTCATGCCGAGGCCGCGCTGGCGGCAATCTCCCAATACCAGCCCAATGACCGCAACGCCCATGACGCGCTGATCGTGGTCAATTCCACCTATGGACAAACCGTGCCGGCCGCCTTGCTCGACGACGCCATGAATGGCACGGGGGCGACGGTCTGGATTCAGCCCGACCCGGCGAGCCTGCAGGCCTCTGCGCCCGGACTGGCGGCGCAGATTGGCTGGCTGGCCGAGGCCGCAACGACCAAGGCCTTCCCCGAAGTTGTCTATCGCGGTGAACATTTCACCCGCTCGCCGGACAGTACCGATCTGGTCGCGGGCATTCGCGTCACCGATCCGGATCGCGTTGAAGTGCTGGCGCAAATGCAGGCCGCTGATGGCGAGTTGATGCCCTGGGCCCTGCGCTCCGGCGAGCTGACCTGGGTCAGTGAAAGCCCGATGCCCTATGCCAGTGAAGATGATCGCTACATGGTTTTCGCCGACATTCTCTCGCGCACCCTGGCACCCGATGCGCCGGATGTGCGCCAGGCGCTGATGCGGATCGAGGATATCGGCCCGGACGCCGACCCGGAGCAGATCCGCACCCTGCTGGCGGCGATCGAGGCGCTGCAAGTGCCGTTCACGGCAACGGTTTATGACACTTTCGTTGATCCGAATGGTCATTTCTCCGATGGACGGGAACGGCGTTTCAGCCTCAATGAACGCCCCTATCTGGCCAGCGCCCTGCGCGATATGGCCCGGGCGGGTGGAACCCTGATCATGCACGGTCAGACGCATCAGCATGGCGATATTCCCAATCCGAATTTCGGCGTCAGTGGCGGCGATTATGAATTCTTCCGGGCCGGACTCGATACGGCCGGCCGGTTCGATCTGCTCGGCCCGTTCGAGGATGATCGCGGCGTGATGTGGGATGAGCGACTCGACCTGGCTTTCGCCAATTGGGACGCCGCCGGTCTGCCGCAGCCCTGGCTGTTCACATCACCGCATTATGCCGCCTCGCAATCGGCCTACCGCTCGATGGGGACACGTTTTCCGGCGCGGCTGGAACGGGTGTTGTATTTTGGCGGCGAAGCGTCCGGCGAGGCCAGCGGATCGGATGCGCTGTATGGCGAGCAATTCTTCCCCTATCCGGTGCGTGATATCCGCGGCGATGTGATCTTGCCGGAAACGCTGGGCAACTGGACGCCTGAGGGCAGTGTGCACGGCCGCTCGATGGAGGCGATGCTGGAAACGGCAAGGCGCAATCTGGTGCTGCGCGACAGCTATGCCAGCTTCTTCTCCCACTGGTATCTCGACCCGGCGCGGCTGACGGAATTGACCACATCGCTGCAGGCGATGGGCTATGAATTCGTTTCGCCGCAACTGGCTGCCGCCGTCATCCCGGCGCGCCTTCCGCTGGCGGGCACTTCAGCGACGAACCGGGCTTCGCAAGCCTATTGGAGTGAGGTCGACAGTGTGCGTTTCTGGCTGCGCGACCAGATCGAATTGATCATCCTGGCCCTGGTTCTGCTGGCGCATTTGCTGGTCTTCAGCATCGGTCCGAAACGGCGTCGCGCTGCTGCGCACTGACATCGTCTGCCGCAACGCCTTGGCGAGCGCGGTCAGACGCAGTATCGATGACGGCCTCGCTTGTCGAGCGGGCCTGTAGCTCAACTGGTTAGAGCCGGCGGCTCATAACCGCTTGGTTGGGGGTTCGAGTCCCTCCGGGCCTACCATTCTCCTTTTTTGAAATTACACGCCTGCCGTGGCAGGTGGGTGCTGGGACAATGATAACGGGTCCCAATTTATTTCAATTGGTTCGAGTTTGAGGTGACCAGCGAAAATTAATCACATCTCTGCTTGGGGCAACTGTATGAACCCCGGGTCAAAATATGGTCGGTGTTGTGGTGATAT
>Ga0316204_10002507_pt1 | contig 41174 bp, 37 predicted proteins | sample 6monrhotite_MG_2_FD_205661 | JGI IMG/M metagenome (GOLD analysis project Ga0316204, IMG submission 205661) | Microbial mat bacterial communities from mineral coupon in-situ incubated in ocean water Damariscotta River, Maine, United States -... | ecosystem: Environmental > Aquatic > Marine >...
AAGTCTGACACTGTGAATACCGATCAAAATGGGTTGAGGTATTCTCTCGATGGAAAAGAGAATAGGTTGATACATTCCGAACAAGATTCAGTCAATTTATTCATTGGAGGATCTGCTGCATTTGGGATTGGCGCCACGTCAGATGCCAGTACGATTCCTTCCCTGCTGAATACGGGAGGTGATGAAGTTTGGCTTAACTTTGGTGGTAAAGCTTATTCTTCTACCCAAGAATTGTTGCTTTTTCTCTCTATGTATCAGAATTTTGAAAAGATAAAAAAGGTTGTCATTTTCAGCGGATTTAATGACATGCTGATTTATCTTATGACTCGTACATATAAAGAAAATTTTGGTTCATTCTTTTTTCAAAATGCTTTTTTTAAATTAATGCAATCCAAGTCAGCGGTTTCTAGTATGTTTCAACAGCTTGTTCTCAACCGCATATTGGGTGCTCGTTATGGTAAGCAATTTGATTATGGAGTGCTTTCTGTGCGAGAGGGTTTGGAGGTGTTGTTTTCAAAAAAAAATAGAAATAAGCATCTAGGTCATCTACAGCAAATTATAATGGATGGATGCAAGAGTTTAGACTCTGTATTATCAGTTATAAATAATAATCTAGGAACATGGAAGACGATAGCAAAGCAACACAATATAGAGTTGATATATGTTCTTCAGCCCGCTGTAAGTTGGATGTTTAAGAGGGTGCTCTCTGTAGAAGAGCAACAAATTTTTTCTATCTTAGACAGTGCTAGAAATTTAAGTTGGAATAAAGCAGCGATATCTATGAGGGAAAATTACTGCTGGTATAGTGACGAAATAAAAGGTTTGTGTTCTAAGTTAGAAGTACCGTTTCATAATATGAATTCCTTCATGGATAGTCCTGTTTTCGATAGAAAATTTTTGTTTGTTGATAGGGTTCATCTGACTGATTATGGCAATAAAATTGTTGCTGACTATGTTAGAGAAAAAATTGTATGAAGTTTTTTCTTGTTTTTTGTTGGTTTTTATAGTTTTCTTATTTTGGCGTTTGAGGAAGAAGTCAAAGTCTAAAAAGAATGATTTGTGCCCCCTTTTTCAATCGTAATTAATTTTCAGATAGGGAGAAAGTTATGCCATATTCGAAAGAAGATGAGGCAGAAATTGCCAGGATTGGTGCGGTTGTGGAAGCTCAGCGAAGGCTGGTTGACGTAATGGGCAGGAGGCCGAAACGGTATATAGAGATACCTCGGACATTTGTTCTTGGTGCTTCTAAGCTGTCTGCCATCGTGACAGTCAACTTTGCTTTATATTCTTTTTTTGCGCATGGAGAGGATCATGGCCATTTAAATAGAGAAGAGCTGGGGGCTTACATCTACACCTATTATGCGACTCTTTTATTTGGTGCGATTTTTGAAGCTGCTCTAAAGCTATCCCCTCGTCGTGAAATGCAACTATTACCGTATTGGAATTCAATTCTTCAATTTATTGATGTTCTGTCTATAAAAGTGCTATTGATTTTCGATGGTAGCTGCCAGGAAGTTTATAAGCCCATATGTAGTAACTATGATGGGTTGGTTTTAGCTTTGAAGATATTGATTGCCCCTGCGGTATTTTTGAGTGTTGTTTCTGCAATGATGGAATTTCAAAAATATAATTCATTTAAGCGGTATGTAGAAAGAAATCAGTTAGGCCCATGGACTACAAATAAGTACTATCATCGCTTTATTCGGTTTTCAACAGCTATCGATACAGGGCTTTCCTTTGCTTCGTTGGTTAGTTATGTTGGGAAATATATCAATATTTTTAACTTGTTGTTTTACGGAGGTGTGAGTGATGCAGTGGCTAAAGTGGAATTAGTTCTGAAAATAACTTTCGCGATTTTGGGGCTTGTTGTAGGGGGAGTTGTTGATAAATTTTTTAGTAAACACTTCAAGGTGCTGTTCTGTGCTAATGAATTTATGCAAACTTTATATATGAACATGTACTCAACGACAGTTGCTTACGTGTTTTCTTTAATTTATTTCAACCCAGACTATAGGTCAGGTATAGAGAGTATAGAAAAAAGTACGGGTGTTCTATGGACAACATTTATTGTATTTGCTGTGGTTTTAACAGTTTTCCTATCCGGGCTTCGTGCTCATGATGAGTTTATGTATAAATTCCTAACGAAGGAGCAATTGCAAGGTAGTGCGGTTCCTTCTGATGGTAGTCCGTTAGTAGTCAATTTGCCAGGCGATTCAGATGATGAGTCAGATGCTTTATTGCGAGGTGTTCGAAGACAAAGCGTCGGTGAAAAAGTGAGCGATTGCACAAATTGTTTAGTTAGTTTTTTTCGAAGAGTTCGTCCTCGTGGGGGCCAAAGTCAGCGGGGCGATCATGGTTCGCTTGCAACAAGGGATAGTACTGTTTCGCTACCATAGGCTCATTTTCGAGCTAAACTAAAACGCGGCTGCCCAGCAAGGTCTGTATGGTTTTCTGTTTTTTTGTATCCTGCTTTGTTTAAGAGAGTTAGTACGGAGTCGCGTTGATCGTAGCCGTGTTCAAAAATCAAAACTCCCGATTTTTTTAGATAGTCCTTTGCTTGATGTACGATGATTTTAATTGCATCAAGACCATCGCTTCCAGCAGCTAATGCAGTTTGTGGCTCGAATTGTAAATTTTCTAAATGTGCATCATTGTTTGGAATATACGGTGGATTGCTTACGATGATGTCGTAGTCGTTTTCTGGTAGTGCTTCACACCACTGTCCTTTAAAAAAAGATACGTTATTAATTTTGTGTGCTTTTGCATTTTCCTCAGCAATTTTTAGTGCGCTTTTTGAGATATCAGTGGCATGAATTTTCCAGTTAGGTCTTTCTTTTGCTAAGGCTAATGCGATAGCGCCACTGCCAACGCCAAGATCGGCCACTTTTAATGCGTGTTGGTTTGAGAAGTGTGTGAGTATCCATTCGATAAGACATTCTGTTTCGGGTCGTGGTATTAATACGTCAGACGATACTTTTAAATTTAAATCCCAAAATTCTTTATATCCTGTTAGGTATGCGATGGGCTCACCTTTGGATCGACGTGCTGCAAGCACTTCTAATTTATTCTCTTGTTGTTTTGTTAAAACAGTTTCCGGATGGCTAAATAATCCTGCGCGTGATGTATTTGTGATATGCATGATAAGACATTCTGCATCAAGGTGTGCTGTGTCAGAGATGTCAGAAAATAAAGCGGTGTAATGTGAGATCGCTTGCTTAATATTCATAGGTGTAGCATTTAATTGTCACCAAGCTCTGTGAGTAATTCGGCTTGGAGTTCTCTTGTTAGCGGTTCTATGACGGGGTCAAGCGCGCCTTCCATCACATCATCTAACTGATATAAGGTCAAATTGATTCGATGATCAGTAACGCGACCTTGAGGAAAGTTGTATGTGCGTATGCGTTCAGAACGGTCTCCACTGCCCACTAATGATTTGCGTGTTTGGGCACGCTCGCTAGCTTGTTTTTCTTGTTCTTGAGTTTGAATTTTAGATTGTAGAATTGACATAGCGCGTGCTTTGTTTTTGTGTTGTGAGCGTTCATCCTGGCATTCGACAACAGTGCCTGTCGGTAAATGTGTGATACGAATCGCAGAATCTGTTTTATTGACGTGTTGACCACCTGCGCCTGATGCGCGGAAGGTATCTATACGTAATTCAGCAGGATTAATTGTGATGACTTCGAGGTCATCTAGTTCAGGTAGTATGGCGACTGTGCAAGCGGATGTATGTATGCGTCCTTGCGATTCGGTAGTAGGAATGCGTTGTACGCGATGTGCGCCCGATTCGAATTTTAATTGCGAATACACGCCTTGCCCTGTGATGCGCGCAATGATTTCTTTGTAACCGCCTTGTTCGCTTTCATGATGCGACATGACTTGTACTTTCCAGCCTTTGTTTTCAGCAAAACGGCTATACATGCGAAACAAGTCACCGGCAAATAGCGCAGCTTCTTGGCCGCCAGTTCCTGCTCGGATTTCTATAAATACATTCTTTTCATCATTTGGGTCTGTGGGGAGTAATAAAGTTTTTAATTCGTTTTCTAGGGATTCACGCTCTGTGTCTAAATGCTCTAATTCTTCTTCTGCCATTTCTTTAAAGGCAGGGTCAGAGTCTTTTAGCATGTCTTTTGCGGTGATTGTGTCTTCCTTGTTTTTCTCATAGCGTTTGTAACATTTTACGATAGGCTCAAGCTGTGCATACTCTTTGCTGAGCTCGCGGTAACGATTTTGGTCGTTCATGATTTCAGGGTCGCTTAACATGCCGCCGAGTTCGATATAGCGGTGAGATAGCGTTGTCAGTTTTTGAATAAGAGATGCTTTCATTAGAGACCAAATAATTTTTTAGCCAACAATAAAATGTCAGTCTGGTTGTCATATGCTGCTTGTCGCAGTTGTGTTGTGGGTGTGTGCATAATTTTATTGCTTAAGTTACGCACCATGTTTTTTAAGATGTCTTCAGGGTTTTGTCCACACTGTAATTGTTCAAGCGCTTTTTTATATTCCTGGTCACGTAGTTTATTAATTTGTTCTCGGTAGTCAGAAATAATATCGCCAGCATCTAAAATTCGCAATTGCCGCAGTGAATGTTCGGCTTGAATCTTAACCATAGTTTCAGCTTGTTTGGCAGCAGCTTCTCTGTTTTTCATGTTTTGTGAGATCAGCGTTTGCAGATCATCGATATTATAAAGGTATACATCTTCGAGTTGTGCAACCTCAGGTTCGATATCGCGAGGGACGGCAAGATCAACCATGAGAACTGGGCGATGCTTTTTTGATTTTAAGGCACTTTCCATCATCCCTTTGCCAAGAATAGGTAGCTGACTTGCGGTTGCTGAAATGACAATATCAATGTCTTTCATATAAAGCGGGATATCTCCGATACGAATGCTGTGACCATTGAATGGTGCTGCAAGATGATTGGCTTTTTCAATGCTACGACTTGCTATAGTCATTTGTTTGATTGATTGACTTTTTAAATGTGTGGCAACAAGTTCCATCATCTCACCGGTGCCAACGAGCAAGACGCGGCATTGTTCAAGTGACGCGAAGATACGTTTTGCTAATTGGATAATGATATAGGCAAGTGACACAGCATGTTGGCTGATTGCTGTGTTGTTTCGGATTTCTTTGCTAGCAGCGAAAGTCGTAGGGAAAATGTGCCGAAGTCGCTCACCAACAGTACCGGCGTCACAGGCGAGTTGATAGGCTTGTTTAATTTGTCCGAAAATTTGTGGTTCGCCAAGCACCATGGAGTCTAGGCCGCTAGCAACACGCATTAGGTGCTGGACTGCATCGAAGCCGTGATGGTGATAGCAGTACGGAGCTAGATCCATGTCCGCTGCTGCGGGACGTTGTCTTAACCACTGTTCTATCGCTGAAAAATTTTCTTGTACGGTATATATTTCAGTTCGATTGCAGGTGGAGAGCAGGACAGCTTCATTGACTGCAGTGAAAGTTTGTATCTCACGAAGCGCATCGGTAGTTTGAGATGTACTAAAGTTCCATTTCTCACGAACGGAAATGGGCGCTGTTTTGTGATTGATTCCATACGTGAGTAAGGGCATGATACTGCTGTCTAATCAAATTAGTGAAAAAGTTAGCGAGTATATTAGCATCGACGACTGTGCTTATCTAATATCAAATATCAAATTTATTCTCCGTGGCTTGCCCCGGGGGTTTTTATTAGCGCAGCGAATACCCCGCGGCTTGCCGCGGGAACCGACAGGCGATGGGGTTTCCAAAGGGGAGTCAAGAACACCCCTTTGGTCGCCGTCCGCGCGGGTTTCCCGCGCAGGCGAAATATTACAGGTAAAAATACCCCGCCCCTTGGGGCGGGGATTTTTATTTCAGGAGATAGAGCACCATGCGGTTTATCTTGTTGATCTTAACAGTTCTTTTGGCGGGCTGTGTTAGTTTGAAAACGCCAAAGCAATCCCCTGAGCACTTCAGAACGCTATCAGCACCTGTTCGACAGAAAAGCTTGGGCCGTCTGCAGCGCTGGTCGATTCAAGGGGCCTTCAGTATTGTTGAAAAGGGGCATAAGCCAGTTTTGGCAAATTATAGCTGGCTTCAGCGAGGCAAAACCTATTATAAAATACAGATTAATTCGGCACTCGACTTGTTTGCGATCACGCTGACAGGCGGCCCGCATATCGTGACCTTATGGCGATCAGCAAGGGATCATGTGAGTGCGAAAACACCTGAGGCTTTATTATATGCTCAGATGGGTTGGCGCATTCCTATTCGTAACTTGGTTTATTGGGTACGTGGTATGACTGCGCCGGGTACAAAACAAGTTAAGCATGATCAGTATGGTCACGTGATTGTATTGCATCAGAAAGGTTGGGTTATTCGATATTTCTCTTACCATGGTGTGAAAGGCTTTGACTTGCCGAGTAAAATTCTTTTGAACCGACCAGGTTTGTCAATCACGTTGGTTATTAAAAAATGGCGTCTGATAGGAGTTTAAATGCAAGCTTTAGCTTTACCAGCGCCTGCTAAGCTGAATTTATTTTTGCATATTCTTGGGAAGCGTGAGGATGGTTACCATAATATTCAAACGGCATTTCAGTTTATTGATTGGTGTGATGAGCTGACATTTCATCTGCGCGATGATAGTGAAATTCGTTTTACGTCGAACCTTTCAAACATCCCCGAGGAAAATAACCTCGTTGTGCGAGCAGCAAAGTGTTTCCAAAAGGAAAGCAACTGTCATCGCGGCGTTGATATTGATCTGAAAAAATTAATCCCAATCGCTGCAGGTTTAGGTGGTGGTAGTTCAGACGCTGCAACAACATTGCTTGCATTAAATGCATTGTGGGAAGTGAGTATGCCGTTAGAGTATCTACTGGAAATTGGCGCAACCTTGGGTGCTGACGTACCAATCTTTATTCATGGGCATGCCGCTTGGGCTGAAGGTATTGGTAATGAATTAACGAGTATGAATTTTCCAGAACATTGGTATGTTTTGCTAGCGCCGCCTGTACATGTCAGTACAAAGCTGCTTTTTAATGATCCTCGATTGACACGTGATAGTGCAGCACTCACAATAAGCCGCTATCATTCTGGCGAAGGCCATAACGATTTTGAAAAGCTTTTACGTTTTGAATATCGTGAAATTGCGCACGCATTAGATTGGTTGGGACAGTTTGGAAAAGCTTGTGTGACAGGTAGCGGTGGTGTTGTCTTTGCTGGGTTTGACACCCAAGGGGAAGCCGGTACAATAGCGGCCCAAGCGCCTTCACCCTTGAAGGCTGTGGTTGCAAAAGGATTTAATCAATCACCTTTGCACAGAGCGTTAAAGTGTTTCTAAAAAAGAATGGGGTGTCGCCAAGCGGTAAGGCACGGGGTTTTGATCTCCGCATTCCCAGGTTCGAATCCTGGCACCCCAGCCATTTTCTACAGCAGCGCAACATCGAGGAACCATAGTGGGAAACTTTAAAGTATTTTGTGGTAATGCCAATCCTCTCTTGGCGAAAGCGGTTGCGCATCAATTAGGTGTATCTTTAGGTAAGATTACCGTCAGCAAATTTAGTGATGGTGAAACGCGCGTTGAAATTCTAGAAAATGTTCGTGGGCGTGAAGTTTTTATTATTCAGTCTACCGGTTATCCAACCAATGATAATTTAATGGAGTTGGTGATTATGGCGGATGCATTCCGTCGTGCATCGGCTGCAACGATTACTGCTGTCGTGCCGTACTTTGGATATGCTCGACAAGATCGTCGAGTACGCTCTTCACGTGTTCCTATTTCCGCAAAAGTCGTTGCTGATATGATTGTTTCAGTTGGCGTGGACCGTTTGATTACTGTTGATCTGCATGCAGATCAAATTCAAGGTTTCTTTTGTATTCCTGTCGATAACGTCTATGCAAGTAGCGTTCTATTGCCGGAAGATGAGCTTCATAGAAAATATAAAAATCCCACTGTGGTTTCACCAGACGTTGGCGGTGTGGTGCGAGCACGCGCGATTGCGAAAAGTCTGCATGACACTGATCTTGCTATTATCGATAAACGCCGTCCGGGGGCGAATAAATCACAAGTGATGAATGTGATTGGTGATGTGGTTGGTAGGAATTGCATTATAGTAGATGATGTTGTCGATACAGCAGGAACGCTTTGCCATGCTGCGACAGCTTTAAAGGAGCAAGGGGCGACGACGGTGAGTGCTTATTGTAGTCATCCAGTACTTTCTGGTGCTGCGGTAGACAACATCGAAGCATCTATGTTGGACGAACTGATCGTTAGCGACAGTATTCCACTTCAAGAAGCTGCACAAGCGTGCTCGAAAATTCGGCAAACCTCATTAAGCCACCTACTGGCTGAGACGATATCTCGGATTAATCAAAAAGAATCCGTAAGCTCTATGTTTGTATAGCCCCATGAAATATGCAGGCTAGGCCCACGTTTGTGATATTGATCTTTTCTTCAGACAGGGTACAATGCTCCGTTCTTTTACATGTGGCAAAGGCTGGGAGACGGAAATGGCTGATATCTTTGAATTAAAAGCACAAACGCGCGAAGCGCATGGCAAAGCAGCCGCTCGTCGATTGCGTCGCATAGAAGATCGGGTACCAGCTGTTGTCTATGGTGCTGGGAAGGATGCCCAATCGATCAGTCTAGAACATAACGAAGTGCTACATACATTTAAAAATCCTGCTGCTTTCTCCCATATTTTAAAGCTTAAAGTCGATGGTCAGGAGGAGCAGGTTGTTGTGAAAGATGTCTTACGTCATTCGCATAAACCTAAAATTTTACATGTCGATTTTCTGCGTGTGAAAGCCAAAGAAAAAATTATCATGCAGGTGCCAATTCATTTAGTGAATGAAGAAGATGCGCCGGGTGTTAAAGCTGGTGGTGTGTTGTCGAAGTCCATGACTGAAGTTGAAATCAGTTGTTTGCCGGCTAACTTACCTGAGTCTATTGATCTTGATATGTCAGCCGTTGAACTGGACCAGACCTTACATCTTTCTGACTTAAAACTACCTAAGGGTGTTGAGCTGACCATTGCAGAACTGGATGAAGAGCATAATCATCCTATTGTTGCAGTGCATGTGCCCAAAGTGTCGAAAGAAGACGTTGAGGCTGAGCAGCATGAAGCTGAGCTTGCTGAAGAAGCGGTTGCAGAAACAGAAGCAGCAGCACCGACTGCTGAAGCGGAACCTGCCGAAGAAAAAGCAGAAGACAAAACTGAAGAGTCTAAGCCTGAAGACAAAAAAGGGTAAGCTCGCTTGTCTATCCAGCTGATTGTTGGTTTAGGAAATCCTGGTGCAGAGTATGTAGATACACGCCATAATGTGGGTGCTTGGTTTGTTGAAGCGCTCGCTGCGCGAGGTGGTGATACGCTCCGTTCCGAGACAAAATTTCGTGGCGTCGTTGCAAAGACAACAGCTTTTAATAAACCTTGTTGGCTTTTGAACCCCAGTACCTATATGAATGAAAGTGGCCAGTCTGTTATTGCAATGGCTTTGTTTTATAAAATACCACCGCAGTCTATTCTTGTTGTACATGATGAGCTTGACTTTCCAGCGGGCACAATTCGTATTAAAGCCAGTGGTGGGCATGGTGGCCACAATGGTTTACGGGATATCACACGTCACTTAAAAACGAATGAGTTTTATCGTTTGCGCATTGGTATTGGTCACCCGGGAGATAAAGATCGCGTGACACCTTATGTATTAGGTAGACCATCGCGCAGTGACCATCAGAAAATTTTACAATCGATTGATGAAGGTTTGATGGCTGTTGATGATTTGATCGCTGGTAGTTTTCAAAAAGCATTTCAGTTTTTACACTCGGTCTAAACGAAGAGGAAATAACATGTTAAAGTGTGGAATTGTTGGTCTACCCAATGTCGGGAAATCATCATTATTTAATGCATTAACCAAAGCTGGTATTGAGTCTGCTAATTACCCCTTTTGTACTATCGAACCCAATGTTGGTGTTGTTGCATTACCCGATAAACGCCTCAATAAAATTGCAGCGATAGCAGAATCAAATGAAACTATTCCCGCAACAACGCAGTTTTTAGATATTGCAGGTTTGGTTGCCGGCGCTTCAAAAGGTGAAGGGTTAGGAAATCAATTCTTAGCAAATATTCGTAATACAGAGGCTGTTTTGCATGTTGTGCGTTGCTTTGAAGATGATGATGTTGCACATGTTGCAGGAAAGATAAATCCACAAGCTGATATCGAAGTGATACACACCGAGCTGGCTCTAGCTGATTTAGAAACAGTAGAGAAAGCGCTACATAAAGTAAGTAAAGAAGCACGTACCGGCAATAAAGATGCACAAAAGCGACAGGCATTATTAGAAAAAGTAAAAACACACCTAGACAATGGACATGGTGTGCGAACGATGACCTTAGATAAAGACGACAAAGCAGAACTTAAAGAATTACATTTACTGACAGCCAAACCCACTTTATATGTTGCTAACGTTGCTGAAGATGGTTTTGAAGATAATCCCTATCTCGATCAAGTTAAAGTAATTGCAGATCAGGAAGGTGCTGGCCTTGTGCCGATTTGTGCAGCAATCGAGTCAGAGATTGCGGAGTTGTCAGATGAAGAGCAAAAAGAGTTTTTAGATAGCCTGGGTTTAGAAGAGCCAGGTTTGGATCGATTAATCCATGAGAGTTATCGATTGCTTGGGTTGCAAACTTATTTTACAGCGGGTCCAAAAGAGGCGCGTGCATGGACTATCAAGCAGGGTGCGAGCGCGCCTGAAGCTGCAGGCGTTATTCATACCGATTTTCAGAAAGGATTTATTCGTGCTGAGGTGGTCAGCTACGATGATTATATAAAGTACAACGGTGAGCAAGCTGCTAAAGAGGCTGGTAAGTGGCGATCAGAAGGCAAGGAGTATATCGTACAGGACGGAGATATTGTTTTGTTCCGATTTAATGTTTAGAAATACCAATGCATTTAGTAGGAACCCGAGCTATTACCCACTTATATTCTCGCTTTGCACTGTCTAACAGTTTTTAAAGAGTAGGTCTTCATAGCTGCTTGACATCGCTATGCAAAACTTACAGAATCTCAAACCCAAATTTTTACGGGTGTGCGGCTATGTAGCTCAGCTGGTTAGAGCGCAGCATTCATAATGCTGAAGTCGGTGGTTCAAGTCCACCCATAGCCACTTATAATTAGTCTATTAAGAAAGCTTTGATTAATCTATAAGTGAAAACAAATAGATTAATAATGAAGCAATAGTGAAATGAATCGAGAACATTTTAGTTTGAAAACATCGATTAGTGGCTTAAAAAATAGAAAGAAAGTCGTTTGTAATAATTGCCATTTTGCAAAGATTGGCGTACGCTTACATCAACCGGAGGATCGCCTTGTCAAGTGTTTTTTGATCTGGAGTGGAGAAAAAAATACTGTAAACCTTGTGAGGTTTATCTCAACAGGTGTAAGAGAGTTCTCTGATTTGTTCATAAGTCGAAAGGATGTCGCATCGGATTAGCCAGCGTGATAAGGATATCGGGCCAGATTTTTAAATACGATGTGATTTTGTTGAGTTGTGACACAGCAATATCATGTTTGGAGGAGCAAAGATGCGCCGACAAGAAGGACAACCAATAAGAACACCAAAATACACCGCTCAATTAGAGGGGCTCCTTGGTGCTACTAATGTAGATGTTGTTGTTAGCCCTAATGCCGAGTACTACAGAGGTAGGTTATTGGAGGCTATTGTCATATGTTTAGCTAAAGCTAACCCTCAATCAGGCGCCGGAGCTGACTCATCCTTTGAAGCAGTGTTCGTTGTCGCTGGATTTTTACAACGGCATACGCTTCAGATGATGGATGTTCCCAGGATATTTAAATTTAAAAAAGATCTGACAAGCTCAGTATCGAGAGAGGCTGCGCAAGCTGTTTTGAGAGCGCAGCTTGATGATGCGCTTCAAACTTCGATGCATGAGGCTTTTGGGCAAGCGATGTCGCAAGCTGCGGTTGCTGCTATTTTACGTGAAAAAGTTTCTGATGATCCACAATTAGAAGGTCTGTTGCAAGCGTCGGCACAGGATGACGCTGATCCACTCGCCATTATTCATGGAGCTGCTTTAGCCAATAAAAAAGAAATTTTGGGTGCCGTTTGGGCGCCCGTAATGACTGAGTACAACAGATTGCTAACAGACTATTATGAAAGAAGGGCAATTAGTAATGGCAATGCTTGGTTAGCCGACCTTGATGTAATGATATTTGGTCGAGATCCTGATCCTGCCAAACCAAAGGACAAGGGGGTTCCAGGTTTATTGAAAGAGGGATTATTGGAGCGTCCTGAAAGGGTTATCGACGGTTTAGGAACCGATAGACAGTCTGTGCGTCATGTAAAGTGGCAAGATCAAATTGCTGGTGCTGGTTCGTCGAGTTATGTCGAGAAAAAAGCGCTTGTTGATCAGGCTTATGCGGTTAACCAGAAACCCACACCTGAAGCTGAGGGTTTTGGAGATTTGGTTGATGAGATTGTTCAGACATATGTAGCGAAGTTTATCAGGGAGTCTGGTAAGAGGAGCGGCACCCCTGCTGAGGATGATCCAAGCTATCCAATGATCCATGCACAATTACTTAAGCTATCTCATGAGTATATATTGGAAGAGTGTGCTGTATTTTGGGCGAGAATGGATAGTGTGGGTGCTGATATGGCCTATCCTTTTAAAGCGAATGAGACAAACGGCCGTCTCTATGACTGTATACGACAACTAAGTAATATGATGAAGACAGCACAGGCTTCTGTGGATGGTAAAGCTGAAGGATCTGCTAGCGCGGAAACATATCCAAGCCCTGTGACTATCCTTTTAGGTCGATCAGATGGTAAGTCGATGCCGATGCCGAAGGGAGAGTTACCGGCTGGAAAAGCTTCAACTGATGCTAGTGCTGGTGCAGCACAGGCTGGTGGGGAGAGTGTTCCAGCTAAGGGGAGCGGTGATGCTGCGCCTATAGCAATGGGAATGCAAGCACTCACTGCGATTCTACAGAGTATAACAACGGGTGATGGGACAGCGTCGCATGCGCAACAACAGACAGCACTTTTCGGTGCTCAGTTTTTTTCAATCATGGCAATGGATTTACCGCCAGCTGAAAAAGCTAAGCTGTTGGCTCCTGTTCTTCAAGCAGAACAACAGGTTGTTCAGAGTGAGCAGCGGTCGTTGCGCCCAAGTAGCAAAGAGCATCAGCTGTCTGCTAGTGGGAGTGCACATACTTTGATGCCTCCGCCGAATGCTGCTAATGCTGCTGGTGATGATCATCATAATCATGCTGCTGGATTTCAAGCATAGAGGTCTTATCAATGTTGAGTGAGGATGATCGTCAGAAGCTCAAATTATATGATGCGCAGCTGGAGGCTCTCGATAGCTTAGATCTTCCTGTATCAGAAATTGAGATTCTAAAAAAGCCTTTGCTTGCGGCGCGTGCGACTATTTTATCTTTGGAGGGAGATTCTAGTCCCAATCTGTTTCCACCACCAAATGCTTATCGGGCAGGTGATGAGGAAGCATCGACAGACGATTGGGATTGTGAAGGCAGCAGCACCTGTAGTGCTAGTCCTCCTGGAAGTCAAGGATAAATGATAGCGTACAGCTAAAGCTGGAGCCTTTGCCGAGTTTGCTTTCCACGGTAATTTCACCACCCATGTCTTCAGTAATTTTTTTCACGAACCATAAACCAAGTCCTGTGCCTTGTTGTTTGCCTTCATAAGAGGGCGAGAGTTTGCTGAATTGCTCAAAGATGGTTTCTTGTTTATCTTCGGGGATACCAATGCCCGTATCTTGTATCATGAATTTTAGTTTTACTTCAGTGTCAGTCTTGTGCATGGCTTCTACTAAGATAACTACACTACCCGAGTCAGTGAACTTGACCGCGTTGCCGACGAGATTTAATAGAATGCGCTTTAATGCAAATTCGTCGCCTTTGAGATGTATAGGTATTTTAGATTTTATTTTTAGTTTAAAGCTTAGGTTTTTGTGCATTGTTTCAGGTTGCATGGTTTTGTAAATATTTTCTAATAAAGTTCTTAGGTTGAACGCTTTGATTTCTCCCGGAGACTTTTTATCGATGGTAGCAAGATAAATCACTTCATTTAAAATATCGAGTAGATTTTCAGTTGATTCTACAATGCAATTTAAGATTTCTTTTTTTTCTGAGTCTTTTTCCTTTTCAAAAAGAAATTGCGATAATCCTAATATCCCGGAAAATGGGGTTCGAATGTCATGACTCATATTCATGATGAAGTTGGATTTTGCTTTATTAGCGACTTCAGCTTTTTCTTTTGCGATTTTCAAGGCTTCTTCATAGCGCTTACGTTCAGTGATATCGATTGAAATGCCGGCTAAGCCAATCACTTTGCCTGTATTATTTTTTAAAGGGACTTTACGTGTAAAGTAGGTCGCTGGATTGCCTTCAGGGTCAAAGGCTTCTTCTTCTACGCAGAGCTCTTGACCTGATTGCATGATGGATTCGTCTGTCTGAGTAACATTGTCTGCAATATCTTTTGGTGCAAAGTCATATAAGGTTTTCCCAAGATAATCTTGGCGATGATTGAGTTTAACGAGGCGAGCCATATTATTATTGCAGCCCAGGTATATGCCTTTACGATTTTTCCAGTAGATGTTCCCAGGTAAAACACTGATAATTTCTTCTAAATCTGGATACTCATCATTTTGTTGTGCTTGTGTGAGTGTTTTTTCGTAGTGCTTACGTTGAGTAATATCAATGGATACACCTAATAGGCCGATAACTTCGCCAGTTGAATCTCTGAGTGGTACTTTGTGGGAAAGGTAAATGATGAGATTTCCATCTGTATCATAAGCTTTCTCTTCAGTACTGGTAGGTTCTCCACTTTGCATGACTTTTTCGTCGACAAAATGTGTTTCATCGGCAATATCTTTAGGGTAGATATCATAAAGTGTTTTCCCTACTAATTCAGCGGGGGACTTTAAGTCGATAAAATCAGCTGCATTTTGGTTACAACCTAAGTAGACGCCTTCTCGATTTTTCCAATAGACATTACCAGGTAGTAGGGAAATAATTTCGCTCAGGTCTGGGAATGTTTTAATTTTATTAAGCATGGTAATATCCGTAAAATATTTGAGCTAAGCATAGCTGAGCAACGCTATATATTCAATCCAATTAACGCCACGGAAAATGTCATGAAACTTTTCAAAAATAGCCGGATTGCCGCTTTTACTTTATTAGAATTTTTGATTGCTGTTGGGCTTATTATTATTTTGTTAGCAATTGCCATTCCGAGTTATATCCACTATATGAAGAAATCACACTATAGTGAAGTTGTGCAGATAGGTAATACTTATAAATTAGCTGTTACAGCTTGTATAGAGAAGCGGGTGACAAAAATTTCTGATTGTGATGCGGGTACCTATGGTGTTCCTCATGCGATTAAATCTGGAACGGGTGTCGGGCAAGTGAATTCTGTGACCGTTGTGAAAGGTGTGATTACTATTATACCGAAAGCAACGAATGGTATCGCAGCGACAGATACCTACATATTAACGCCCAGGCGTGGGTCGAATGGTATTGTCTGGCGCATCAGTGGAGGTGCTTGTAAAAGCCGGCTCGTATTAGGCTGTTAGTTTGCGATCATGCTTTATGAATGCAAGCGCGCTATAACGGCTCAATTGCTTTTGAATGTTATTTTTTTGGTAATAATGTGCGAGACTATACCACGGGCTTTGTTCATATAGAAAGATCACGTTTGAGTTTGATTTCAGCGCACTATACTGAATAGATCGGCTGCAGGCTGCGCTGAGCACGAATGCCACAAGCAGTATGATATGAAGATAGTATTTCACAGTAAGTTCTCCTTGTGATCGAGTTTTTCGCCTTTGAATTTAAAATAAAAAGCAACATACTCCTCATCAATATCAGATATTGAGGATGGTTGCCACTGTGGTGATTGGTCTTTATCGATAATAGCGGCGCGAACACCCTCAAAGAAGTCATGTGCTTTTAGGAATGATTGTGTTAAATCAAAATCCATCTGCATAATCTCATCAAAGGTCATTGTTTCTATACGATGCCATTGTTCGAAGATGACTTTCAGACTCGTAGGTGATCGTTTTAATAAATCGTCAGCAACTTGCTGGCACCAAAGCGCGGACGATGCTTTGAGTGCATGTATAATTTCCTCAATGCTTTTTTGCGAAAAACAGCGGTCGATCACATCACGATGATTGTTGAAGGTTTCTGTACCGTTAGTCATAGCAAAACTGGCTAAGATATCTGTGACAGTATCACCGGGTTGTTTGTCAAAAGATGATGTCAGTAGCTTTTCTTGTACATTATCCAGTTGGTTTTGTGGGATGGTTTGTTGAATCAAGCCAAGTGCATAGGCCTGGTGGCAGTCAATAGTATTGCCTGTTAAGGCGAGATAGAGCCCCGTTTTTCCTGGTGTTTTTTTGAGTAAATAACTGGCGCCTATATCTGGATAAAAACCAATTTTAGATTCTGGCATAGCAAGCTTTAGATTTTCTGTACCAATAGCATGTGAACCATGCAGTGAAATACCGACACCACCGCCCATGGTAATACCATCCAGAAAGGCAATATAAGGTTTGGGAAAATGGTGTAATGTTAAATTTAACCGATACTCATGTCTGAAAAATTCAATTTGTTGTTCAGGCTGTATATCTTTATATTGATGTAATAAACGAATATCACCACCCGCACAAAAAGCGCGTTCGCTATTACTTTTAATAATGATTACTTTGATGTTTTTTTCTGTGCTCCATGCAATAAGTTGTTTATTAAGGTTGCGGCACATATCTAAGCTGAGTGCATTGAGCGCAGCAGGACGATTCAATATAATTTCACCTAGGTCTCCATCGTGACCACGCAGTATATTGAAAATCACCTCATGCTTGCTGCTCATATCATAGTTTCTTCTTGTGATGTGTCACGAATATCAGGAATAGAAGCGATTAATTGCTTTGTATAGTTGTGTGTGGGAGATTCAAGAATTTCTTTGGTTGGGGCCTGCTCGACAATTTTTCCTTGGTACATCACTGCTGTTGTATGTGCTAAGTAGGCGACTACGGATAAATTATGTGTGATCAATAGATAAGTCAGTTGCAGTTCTTGTTGTAATTTTTCAAGTAGCTTTAGCACTTGCATTTGTATAGAGACGTCGAGTGCGCTCGTTGGTTCATCTAGAATTAATAGTTTGGGCTCTAGTACTAAGGCTCTAGCAATACAGATACGTTGACGTTGTCCGCCAGAAAACTCATGCGGATAGCGCCATTTCATTTCAGGGTCAAGTTCAACTTTTATCAGCGCTGCATCTACTTTAGCGATTGCCTGCTTTCTAGAGTTTATTTTTTTCTGTGCGATCAGCCCCTCTGCGATGCAGTTAAAAATCATCATGCGTGGGTTTAGTGATGCGTAGGGATCTTGAAAAATGATTTGCATATCATGCCGGAGTTGCCGGATATTTTTCCGACTTGCGGAAGATAAGTCTTTTTCGTCAAGTTCAATACGACCTTGCGTTTGTCGCAACAATTGTAGGATTGCCTTGGCGGCTGTTGTTTTCCCAGAGCCAGATTCTCCGACCAATGCGAATGTTTTGCCAAAAGCTAAATCGAAACTAATGCCGTCGACCGCTTTTGTGTAACCAACAGTACGTTTTAGTAGACCTTTTTTAATTGGGAAATAAACTTTTAGATCCGTTACACGTAATAGTGCTTTTTCTGTATCGCCAGATTCATGTCTTGCTGTTTTGTTGGGAATAGCTGCAATAAGTTGTTTGCTATACGCTTCTTTCGGGTTTTTAAAAAAATCATTTGCTGTTGCTTCTTCAATTTTGCTGCCGTGACGCATCACAGCAATACGATCTGCCAATTGTGATACGACAGCAAGATCATGACCTATAAAAAATAAGCTTGTTTCCCGTGTCTTTTGTAGTGATTTTAAAAGTTCGATGACTTGCGCTTGGATGGTGACATCCAATGCCGTTGTCGGTTCATCGGCAATAATCACTTCCGGATCACCAGCAAGAGCCATTGCAATCATAGCGCGTTGTCGCATGCCGCCAGAAAGTTGGTGTGGGTACGCACGAAAGGTTCTTTTGTAGGCCTTGATTCCAACTTCTTCTAGCAATTGATAGGCGTTCCGTTTGGCGGATTTTTTTGTTGTGTGACGAGAGAGTATTTCTAGTAGTTGTTCCCCAATTGTAAATACGGGGTTAAATGCAGACATGGCGTCTTGGAATATCATGCCTATACGAAGCCCACGAATGCGCCGCATTTTCTGCTCTGAGAGCGTTAATATATCTTTTCCGTGGAAAAAGATTTGGCTTTCTGTACTAACATATGCAGTATTTGGAAGTAGTTGCATTGCTGCGAGCATCGCCATACTTTTTCCGCTGCCTGATTCCCCGACTAATCCTAAGCACTCACCTTTATGTAAAGAGAGGTTGAGGTGGTCAACAGCAGGTTGATTTTTTGAAAAGCGGACTGTTAGGTTTTTGATTTCTAAAATAGTATCAGGCATGAGTATCGCCTTCCAATTGTCGTAAGCGAGGATCGAGTGCATCTCTCACTGCATCAGCAAATAAGTTGGCAGATAGGACGAGTAAAAACATAAAAATCAATGAAGCGAGTAGCGGCCACCAGACAATTGGTTCGCGTGCTAATTCTAATCGCGAACTATTGATCATGTTTCCCCAGCTTAATGTCGTTGGATCCACGCCAACACCAACGTAAGATAAAATCGCTTCTGCTAAGACCAGCATACTAAAATCTAACACCAGCGTAATAATAACGATATGCATCACATTGGGAATGATGTGACGTAAAATAATTTTACGATTTTTAACGCCGAGTGCATGAGATGCTTGGATGAATTCTAATTCACGGAGTTTTAAAGTCTCGCCGCGTAAAAGTCGACAGAGTCCAGCCCAACTTGTAATGCCGAGGATAATACACAACGCTAATAAACGTGCATCGGCACGTTGCATCAGTGTTGGAAATAAATTGGGATGGTTGCTGATGTAAACTTGTAGCACCAAGATGCTGGCTGAAATGAGTAGCACGCCGGGGATCGAGCTGAGTGTCGTGTAGATATACTGAATAATGTCATCGATCCAGCCGTGAAAATAGCCAGCCATTGTGCCAAGCACCAAGGCAAAAGGCAGCATAAATAGTGTTGTTAGTGTGCCAATCACTAAGCCTGTGCGAATACTTTTAATGGCTTGGTAGAAAACATCCTGGCCGATCTTATCAGTGCCAAAAATATGATACTCGGATATTAAAAATCCAGCGATCCAAATAAATAACCAAATGATTAAGAAAGTCAGCATAGCTTCTCGCCAAGCGACGTTCGTTTTTCCGCGGATAATGGCTTTTAAATAAAGCGAAAAGTTAACATGATGTTTTTTGGCTAATAGAAAAATGACGCAGCTTGCTAAGATCAAAAAGCTGATGATAGCAATAGACGCACCCGTTAGACTGCGGACTGTAATGTCGTACGCGCGACTTCTGCCTGAGTTTTTTAAATGGGTTGCTGCATATTTTAGATGTGGGTAGGTGCGAATTTCTTTTCCATTGGGTAAAGTAATCAGAGACTGTGTGTAAAGTTGTGTTGCAAAAGGTTCGGAATAAGTTTTTTCATGTTCTGTACTAATAGAGCCTAGCAAAAGATCCAATACACTTTTAACTTGGAGGCTGGTTTGTTGTGTGTGTTTTTGTGTTGTTGTTATCTGAAAATGAATACAGTCAAGTAAACCAACAGCGATATAAAAACATAAAATAACCAGCGCAATCATGCCGAGTTTTCGTTTTGTAATTTGTCGCCAGGGCTCTGCAAGGTGGGGCTTTTTCCGCATAATTAAAAAGGCAATAAACACGATGCATGCTAGAGACCACATAAGCCAATCACTCATTAGCATTGCTGATTGTATTTTCATGTATTACTGCCTATGCGTACGCGCGGATCAACCAGTGTATAGGATATGTCCGTCATAATTAACCCAATGATATATAAAACGGTGCCAAGATAAACCATAGCGCGCACGATATTAAAGTCTTGGCTTTGTATGGCATCGATAGTGTAACTACCTAGACCTGGGATACCGAAAAAAGATTCCATTACTAAGCTGCCGAGGAAGAGCGTCGGAATAATGACAACAACGCCGGTTAGGATAGGGATCAAGGCATTTTTTAAAACGTGTTTGAATAATACGATTAATTCAGATAAGCCTTTAGCACGTGCTGTACGAACGTAATCTTTGTGTAGTTCTTCTAGAAATATTGTGCGATACCAACGCGTACCTGCGCCGATGCCGCCGATCACACCAATTGCGACGGGTAATATAAGAAATTTAATCGCATCCAGCCCCCCGTGGTAACCTGAGACGGGAACAAGTCGCAACATTTTACCGACGACGTGTTGTCCAGCAATAATATAAAACAAGCCTGAAATTGACATCATGATAATGCAAACTGTTACACCAAATAGATCGAAATAGCCACCTCTGAATAAAGCGATTAATAAGGCGAAACTGATGTTAATCGTGAGTCCTATGAGCAAAACGGGAATGGCTAATGCCAAGCTGGGCCACATGCGTTGAGCAATGTCTTGGCTAATGTCGCGGCCTTGATCGGATTTACCAAAGTGAAATGTAAGCAGCTCTAATGATTTTGTAAAAAATAAGGTATTGGTTAAGCTTTTGATGCCGCTGTCTTTGGCATTATAAAAAAGTGGTTTATCGTAACCGTGTTGTTGTTTCCAGCGGTTAATGGCAACCTGTGTTACGTGTTTTTGGCCGAGATGCATGCGCGCCATATCGTCGGGTGTGTTTACCATAAAGAATAATGCGAATGTAATAATGTTAACGCCGATAAGAATCGGTATCGCATTGATCAGTCGTTTTATAATGTAAGCTAGCATAGAGTTCCTTTTTCTTTTTTGATCACTGTTATCCTATGAATTGATCATAGGATTTACTATTTCTTCGGATCCCCTCACCCTAGCCCTCTCCCGCAAGGGGAGAGGGGACTGGCCGTGCTAATACAAAATCTATCGCTAATAGTTTGAACTCGCGACCATTAATCCCCTCTCCCCTTGCGGGAGAGGGCTAGGGTGAGGGGATAAAAAATCAGCAATCTTCTTTTTACTTATTTCCTTCGTTTTACATTCGGTCGACGTTCGCGTTGCCAATAACTCACGATCAATGGAATGAGTATGACGACAATAAAACCGAGCAATACCCATAATGGCCAAGTAATCGGTTTATTCCACTTTTTGCGAAGCTTGCTACGCAGCGCCGGATTTAATCGTTCGTATTTTAAAGTGTTGTTTGCCATCGCATGTGGTTTAGTGGCTCGGTTCCATTGATGACTGAGTGAGAAGTCAATAGGATGCATTCCCCAAATCCAGGGTGCATCTTGGCGAAGGATTTTTAAGAGTGTATCGATTTTAGCTTGACGTTCCGCGCCATTCGGTAAGTTCCTAATTTGTTCAAATAATTTATTAGCGACGGGATTATTATAATTCGATGCATTTTCACCACCATATTTTACTTTTCCATTCGGTCCATAAAGCAAAAATAAAAAGTTTTCTGCGTCAGGATAATCAGCTAGCCAACCCCAAGAAAATATTTGTGCATTGCCCTTGCGTACTTTATCGCGAAAGCGATTATATTGCGTGCTGCGAATATTGAGTTTGATACCAAGTTTTGCAAATTGTTTTCTGAGCCAGTTAAAACGTGCTTGATCATCAGGACTGCCGCTGGTCGTCACATCATAATGCAATATTAAAGGTTTGCCTGTTTTAGGATTAATGCCGCCAGGATAGCCCGCTTCTGCCAACAGTTTTTTTGCTTCACTGAGTGGGCGACGTTTTGCTTTTTGTGTTTTCGGATCCCAAAAATAAACAATATCGTTGATTCCTTTTTTTGTTGTGCGATAACCGAAAATACCTGGCGGAATAGGCCCGTGTGCTGAAATACCACGACCATTCATAAAAATAGAAATATATTCTTCATAGTCGATGGCAATCGCAATCGCTTGTCGCAGTTTACGGGCACGCTTGCTATTTCCACCGACGATGTCATCTAGCATATTAAAGCCGATATAATAAACCGCGGGAGAAACGCTGGTTTCTAAGCGTAGACCTTTTTTCTTTAAGGCGTCCGTGAGTATCGGTTTGCCATTTTTATCGAGCTTGATAGCTTGGTCAAAACTATCGGCAGAGATGCCAGACTTATCGTAATAGCCTTGCAAGAATTTATTCCAGCGAGGGATGCTTTCTTTGTCTAGGCTAAATACAAATTGATCGACAAAAGGTAATTGTTTTCCGGCATCTTTGAGGTAGCCTTTTTCTTTATCTGTCTGTGTTCCGAGTGAAGGGTAGCTTTCGCCATGAAAATTAGGGTTACGCTTTAACACCATTTGGCGGTTGGGATTATTTTCTGAAAGATAATAAGGCCCTGTTCCAACGGGATACCAATCAAAGCTTAAATTTCGATCTTCTTGCATCCCTGATTGTGAATAGAATTTGTCGGCTTCCCAAGGGATGGGCGAGAAAAATGACATCGCCAACCAATATAAAAATTGTGGGTAATGTCCTTTGATTTTGATTTGGTAATGATAGCGGCTGATAACTTTAGCACCTTCGAAAGGATATTGACGCAAGTCTAAATAAGGCGAAGGTGTATCGATTGTTATTTTCTTTTCATAAATCTTATCAAGCTTTTTTGCATACTCAGCAAGTCCGGCAATATATTTGCTCATAATGCCGAGCACGGGTGAGCTAAGCTTTGGGCTGGCTAAACGTTTTATTTGGTAGACATAGTCGGCAGCTGTTAACTCACGTGTGCCAGTTTTTTTAAAGTCATTGATGGTTCGAATATTTTTAAGATCATCTTTTTTGAGATTAAGGTAGAGGTGTTTCCCTATCTTATCTTTTGCAAAAGCAGGATGTTGTTGATAATAAATGCCGGGCTTTAGATAGATGTCATATAGCGTATAGGCGATTTTTTTTGGGGCGACATCTTTGGGTAGTCGCTTACCCTTTGCGTCATAGTAGGTGATTGTCGGCATCTTTGAAGCGGTAAGTGGCTCCAGAGTAAAAGGTCTTTTCAAAAAATGGTATTGCAGTGGTGGTTCGTAAATTTGCGCAATAAATTGGATTTCGTCTGAGGAGTAAGAGCGTGCTGGGTCGAGCGTTTTTGGGATATTGGTGAAGGCTCCATACCGCGTATTTTGTTTGCTTTTTCCAAGGTGTGGGATATTCCAAGTTTGTGCGAACACAAAACCGCTGAACAATATCAGAAAAATAGTGAGTGACTTCCTTATCATGGGAAACATGCTATCCTTTCGCGATGTCGATTTCCACACAAACATGGCAAAAAATATTAGTGCAAGCGATTAGTGATCCTGCTGAATTATGCCGTATGCTCGAATTAGATCCTGACATTATTTCAGATTGCGAACGATCCCGGCAGCAATTTCGCATGCGTGTGCCTAGAGCTTTTGTGTCTCGGATGGAAAAAGGGAATCCAAATGATCCTTTATTACAGCAAGTTTTGCCGCTTGCCATAGAAATGCAAACGATACCAGGATTCAATCAGGACCCAGTCGGTGAGTTGTCAGCGAGTCCGGTACCTGGTTTATTGCACAAGTATCATGGTCGTGTTTTGCTGACCTTAACGGGTGCTTGTGCAGTGAATTGTCGTTATTGCTTTCGTCGTCATTATCCTTACGATGAAAAGGTGCCGGGTCTATCGCAATGGCAAGCAGCGTTAGATTATATTGCTGCAGACTCATCAATTACTGAGGTGATATTGAGCGGCGGTGATCCACTAATTGTAAAGGACCAACAATTAGCGCAGCTGATTACATCGCTTGAGAGAATCCCACATCTTAAGACGTTGCGTATTCATACGCGTTTGCCGATTATGATTCCAGAGCGGATAACGAAGGTGCTTGTCGATTTGCTAAAGCAGTCGCGCTTAAAAGCCGTTATTGTTTTACATAGTAATCATGCGAATGAAATTGATAAAGCCGTGGCAGCAGCTATTACGCAATGTCAGGATGCTGGGTTGATTGTGTTGAATCAAGCGGTCTTGTTAAAAAATGTGAATGATTCAGTTGATGCTTTAGTACAATTAAGTGAATCTTTATTTGAGGTCGGTGTTCTACCTTACTATTTACATGTTCTAGACCCAGTTGCTGGCGCAGCGCATTTTAACGTCGATAAAGAAAAAGCAAAGCAACTCATTGCTGCAATGTCGGATCGTTTGCCGGGATACTTGGTACCTAAGTTGGTGCAGGAAGTTGCAGGCCTTAGTGCAAAGCAATTGCTGTAAAGGTGGTCTTAGATGCTACCTGGTATGTGCTGGATACCTTTCAGGCCTTTTTATTTGTTACCGTCATACCGCGACTTGATCGCGGTATCGAGTGTCTCGCGCCCGTGGTAAGTGCCCTTTGGGTGCAAGCCACGAGATGACGGGAATTAGTAGCGACAGGATGACGTGCTTTGTATAAAAAAGGGAGCGTAAGACTCCCTTTGATAACACAGTGCGGCTTTTAGGTTTAACCGATGTTGACAGTTACATTATTAGGTTCGGCGGCTACGTAGCCCATGTTACCGTCGCCAGTGAGTTGAATTTTACCCGTTGAGGCGATTTTGCCATTCGCAATAAAGTTCATTTCAAAGCAAGTTTGATTTGCGCCAACGACCCGTGCTAGATCAGCTGAGCCAATAGGGCCATCACCAGGTCCCATGGTCAACGGGTTAGCTTGAGAGTGGTGTAGGTCTGTCCACATGGTCAGATCGCTACAGGGTGCATCTTTTGATGTGCCGATTAAGAGCTGGAATTCGTCCAGATCAATAGGCTTACCGTTTGGTGTGTTGATCGTCATATAGAGCACCTGTGCATTGTCGCCTGCAGCGGCACCGACAGCGCCAATATCTCTTGAGAGTCGGCCATGGAGAAGCGTTTGAAAGGGTGAGGCGATAGCCGTCGAGGCGACTAAAGTGGCCGTTAGCGCAGTTGCAGCGAGTTTTAGGTACTTTTTCATCAGTCTATCCTTTAACCTTTTCAGTGAGGGCGGTCGATTCTACAGACCAGGGTAGTGTGTTGTAAATACCGCGACAGCTTACTAATATCTCCGGCGGCGCTCTTCATCAGAGTCAATTTGTTCTTGCGCCTGTTTGCGGAACATCAATGGTTTTGGCACAAAGAGGAAGGGGTCTTTAGATCCGCCAGTACCGACGATAATGATAGTCCCATAGTCAAAGATACGGCCAGTAACGCTTTGATCAACATAGATGGCTTCAACTTTATCGAGGAAAATTTCAATCGAGCGGCGCTGTATCCAACCTGTTTTCATCATGATGCGTTTGTCTGTAATTGAGTACTCAGAAGTTTGGTGCATGATCAGCGCTTTAATGCCGTAAAAAATCGCAATGATAAAAACAGCCAAGACGATGAAGTGATGTATCGACATGCCAAATAAATGAAAGCCAGAAAGTGCATTGAGTGCGCTGGGTAAATAACCAGTGAGTATTAATGCAAAAAAGAAAAGCAAAACAGAAGGACCATACACAATCCAGTGCGGACGGGTCCAAGATATAATGTGTTCATCATGCAATAAATTATTTTGAACATATCCCATGCTGATTTCCTTATTGTTGTATTTCTGCAGCGTCCACTTTCCTGAAACCACGTGGCAGTTTGTTGCCGCGACGGCCGCGTTCACCTTGGAAGTTTTCAAGGTCTTTCCATTTTAGGGTTAGATGTCTTTTTCCTGAGTGTAAGGTAAGACTATTTTTCTCAGATAAGACTGCTGTTGCTACGCAAAATTCTTCACGACTGGTAACACGCGCACTGGGGATGCTGAGAATTTTGTTGCCCTTGCCTCGCGGTAGTTCGGGTAGTTCTGCAATTGGAAATACCAGTAAACGACCTTCATTGCTGATGGCTGCAGTAAATTGACTTTCCATATCTGCGACAGCTTGTGGTGTGAGTACGGTGGCACCGTTGGGCAATTTTAGAAAACTTTTCCCAGCTTTGTTTTTGCTTTGTAAATTTTTTAAAGGAGAAACGAAACCATAACCTGCATCAGAAGCAAATAAATAGGGGTCATCATCGTTACCCATTAAGATAGCAACAAAGTGGCTGCCCGCTTCTGGTTTTAGACGAGAGGTAAGCGGTTCACCTTGTCCGCGTGCTGACGGTAATGTGTGTGCAGCAATGGAGTAGGCTTTACCATTAGAGTCGAGTAGCATCACGAGTTGATTGCTTTTACCTGTCGCTTGCATTAAAAATTCATCGCCCGAACGATAACTCAACGTGCTGCCATCCATCTCGTGGCCTTTTGCCGCACGTATCCAACCTTTTTTCGATAAGATAACGGTGATAGGTTCTGCAGGCACAATATCTTCTTCCTTTATCGCTTGCGCTTCGAAGCGCTTAACGATGGGGGAGCGTCTGGCATCGCCAAAGTCTTTTTGATCCTGTTTGAGTTCTTTGCGGATCAGTGTTTTGAGTCTGGCTGTTGATCCTAATATTTTTTCAATTTCATCACGCTCTTTACTGAGTGCATCTTGTTCATCGCGAATCTTAATTTCTTCAAGCTTAGCGAGTTGACGTAATTTAATATCTAAAATGGCATCCGCTTGGATGTCGCTGAGCTTGTATCTTTTCATTAAGACAGCCTTTGGCTTATCTTCTTCGCGGATGATTTTGATGACTTCATCGATGTGCAAATAGGCGGCCATTAAGCCGTCTAAAATATGTAAGCGCTCCAAAATTTTATCGAGTCGGAACTGTAGGCGACGACGCACGGTATCCATGCGAAACTGCACCCACTCTTTCAGGAGCGATGCTAAATCTTTAACGCGTGGCTTACCATCGAGTCCAATGATGTTCATGTTGATGCGATAGGTGCGTTCTAAATCGGTGGTTGCAAAAAGATGACCCATCAATTGATCGACATCAACGCGGTTGGAGCGTGGTGTGATGACCAAGCGTGTTGGATTTTCATGGTCGGATTCATCACGCAGATCGCTGATGTTGGGGAGCTTTTTAGCGAGCATTTGTGCCGCAATTTGCTCGAGAATTTTAGAGCCGGAGACTTGGTGCGGCAGAGCGGTCACAATAATGTCGCCATTTTCTTTTTGGTAAATTGCGCGTTGACGAACGCTGCCGTGTCCTGTGGCATACATCGCTTTAATATCTTCAGGTGGTGTGATGATTTCTGCTTTGGTTGGAAAGTCAGGTCCGTTAACGAATTTTGTAATATCGTCTAAAGTTGCTTTTGGATTGTCGAGTATATGAATGCAGGCTTCTGTCACTTCCGTCAAATTATGCGGCGGAATATCTGTAGCCATACCGACTGCGATACCAGAAGCACCATTTAGTAATACATTCGGTAGTCGCGCGGGTAAAAGTGCAGGCTCGTCGAGCGTGCCATCAAAGTTAGGTTTCCAGTCCGTTGTGCCTTGTTGCAATTCAGATAATAAAACTTGGGCATAGGCTGTCATTCGCGCTTCGGTATAACGCATAGCGGCAAATGATTTGGGGTCATCGGTTGATCCCCAGTTACCTTGGCCATCGACAAAAGGATATCGGTATGAAAAATCTTGTGCCATAAGCACCATAGCTTCATAACAAGCACTATCACCATGTGGATGATATTTACCGAGCACGTCACCGATGGTGCGTGCTGATTTTTTAAATTTTGCCGTTGCCTTTAAGCCAAGCTCAGACATGGCATAGATAATGCGACGTTGTACGGGTTTTAAGCCATCTGCAATATGTGGCAGTGCGCGATCTAAGATCACGTACATAGAATAGTCGAGATAGGCTTTTTCGGTAAAATCCCCAAGGGATTGATGTTCGATATCGGTCTGCGTGTTATTGCTCATGAATCAATGGTCTCAGTCGCGGTGTGTCTACGACCACGTTGTCGACTTTTATTTTGTGGGACTTGCCAGTCTTGGATGTCGATACGTTGTCGAGGTTTGAAGGCACGGAGTAAGTCTTCAAGAATGTCTAGCGCATTACAAATGGAGATTAACCGTGGTAATGAAATTTGTCCGGTGCGTTCAAAACGTTTGAGTGTATGAACGTTAACGCCGGTGCGTTTTGCAAGCTCGTCTCGAGTCCATGCGCGTTGTAAACGTAGCGCTGACATGCGTTTGGCGATTTGTAGTGAAATCTCAAGTGGCATAGTGTCTGACATGGCTATCCTCGGCAGGCGAAACGCTGTCGATATTATCTTATCTCTACTATGAGGTCTAGCTGTGCGGGGATTTCCATTCAAATGGGAGATTGCTTCGGCTCGCAATGACTTTCGTTAATCCCAAATACTGCAAGGAGATCGCCGCGTCGCTGCGCTCCTCGCGATGACGTGCGTACAAACAAGGTGTGCAGAGTAAGTGTGTAATAACTTAGAATGCTACGGGTGCAGCACCTGCTTTTGGCGTAGGATCCCACTTTCTTTCTTGGTCCATTTCGTGTTCGATCCTGCGCAGACATCTTTGCCCGGCATGATTAAAGAGGCGGACTTGGCCTGTTGTGGCGAAGTCAGTTACTGTTTTTGAAACTTCAAGCATGTCGCCTTTAGCTAAATTGGCAATAACACCCGCCATCACTTTTAAGACTTTTAAGGCTAGTGGATCGTCGCTTTTATTAAAATGTTGGTTTGCCTTTTTAAGTTGTGCGCGGACGGCTTTCTTGAAAGCAGCTTTTTGTAATGGTGAACGTTCTGCTGTTCTAGCACGATGAAGATTAATGGTTAAACGTAATTGCGCAACGATGTCTACACCTTCAGGGCAAGTTTTCTGTTCCATTTGTGCTTTTAGCATGAGTTGGTTTGCCAGTGCAGCGAGGCGTTCAAGCTCTGCATCGTATGTGTTGTTGCTTGATGTGGGTGTGCGTCGTGATGCAAGTGTGGTTGCGAGTGATGTGTCTAATTTCCTAACAAGCGCTTTACTAGCAGGGGTTTCAGTGAAAGTTTGGTTCTGGAGTATGGCAGCTAAAGGAGTTAGGCCTTGAACTCGCGAGACATTAAAAATGGCGAGTTCACTACTGAGATCCTCAGTTTCGTTAGTTTCGTGTTTGTGAATAAGCTGTTGGATCGCCTCTTTTTCCCGGGTGTAATAGGGGAATTGGTTCAGTGTCGTAAACGTGTCTCTTAACATGCAGAGGTTTCTGCCGTGTCTTATCGCAGTGTCTACGTCTGCTAAGACGAGAAGTGCGGTATGGTTGGATGCAGCTTCCAAGGTATCACTTATTTTTTCAATATGATCAAGATCCGCCTGTGTAACTACAGCGCTTGTTCTAACAAGTTGAGCGATTATATGTGGGGTGATCGTGCCAGATATTCGTGTATAGCCTCCACCCAATGTGATGGAACTTCTGCCACCACTGCCGAGGGCGCGAGAGGGTGATGGTGGTGGGCTGCTACTGCTAGGGTTAGCGTCGGCGTCCACTTGAGTCAGGAATCCGGCGATAGCAGCCGAATCACTTGGATCCAGTGCTCGCAGTGCTTGTAAAACGTCAATCGCCATTTCTCTTTTTCAGCCTCAGTATCTTTTCTGTTGGTACTTATCTATGATTCTACTCGCTGATTCTTAAAGAAATCTTAAATAACGCAAGAAATTATTTTCTTGTATAACAATAAGTTAAGGATATATGACCCATGTCTGCTCGCCAATATAGTCCATTTGACCGGTTTTTAATTGAGTTTGAGCTCGGATTGAGGACGGTATTCGGGCGAGTTTCCAGTGCCAGGCCCAATCCGGCTGGGGATTATAGCGAACCAACACTATCAAAAGAAGAGCAAAAGCACAGTACTGGATTCTTGCGTGTGGATCACACCGGTGAGGTTTGTGCGCAGGCTTTATATCGGGGTCAGATGTTGGTAGCGCGCTCGTCCAAGACTTATGACATGTTGCAAGCTGCGTGTGAGGAGGAGCTAGATCACTTGGCTTGGACGCATGAGCGTTTGGATGAGTTAAAAGGACATCGTAGTTATTTGAATCCGTATTGGTATACGCATTCTTTTTTAATTGGTGTGTTGGCTGGTTTAGCGGGAGATCGTTGGAGTTTAGGGTTTGTAGAAGAAACGGAAAAGCAAGTCAGTCGGCATCTCACAGATCATTTGGAACGCTTGCCGCAGGCGGATCTTAAGAGTCAAAAGATTGCCGCGCAAATGCGTGAGGATGAAGAGCGTCATGGTCATCATGCGAATGCAGCTGGCGGTGCGCACTTACCCTTTATGGTGAAAAAACTGATGGCGTTGCAATCTAAAGTGATGACGTCATTGGCGTATTATTTTTAAATAGGAGTTTAACTAATGCTTATTAGTTAAATTTAGCTAATAAGTATTGCATAAACTCAAAAATATCTATAACCTGTTGATATGGATACTATATTTATACCCAACAATAGTCACTGGTTTGATGCGGCAGGCTTTGAATCCAGTGATCCTAACTTGATAAACCTCAGCGAGCGGGCTTTGGTATATGAAAATCCGCTATTGGCGGAGCTCCCTATCACAGTGCCTGGTATTTATACCTTGGGCGGTGGACGGCAAATTGGGAAGTCGACCTTATTGAAACAGTGGATGGCGAGCTTGCTTCAGAAGAAAATAAAAGCAAAGTCGATTGTTTTTGTTTCCGGAGAATTTATTGATGATCATCATGTTTTGATTCGAGTCATGCAGTCTCTGTTAGCTGAAATGGAAGGCCCATTAAAATATTTTATTATCGATGAAGTGACCTATATTGATGGCTGGGATAAAGCGGTTAAGTATGCTGCTGATACGCGTTTATTGCAGGATGTTATTCTGATTTTAACGGGCTCAGACCTCACGTTAATGAAACAGGCGCGAATGACATTTCCTGGTAGAAGGGGAAAATCCGCCAAAGTTAATTTTCATTTATATCCATTATCTTTTCGTGAATACAATCAGCTTGTCGGTAAGGGAGATGTTAATCAGGCACTTGAAAAGCCGTCTTCGCCCCCAGCAGAGCTTATAAATCTGCTTTATGAGCGGTTTCAGAATTATCTTCTTCATGGCGGTTATCTGACCGCTATAAATGATATAGCAGAACATCAGAAAATTTTAGAATCAACATTGGTGACCTATGCAGAATGGATTCGCGGGGATGTATTAAAACGCGGTAAAAGTGAGCGTTATTTGCGGGAAATTCTCGAGGCGCTCGTGAGTCGATATGGGGGTCAGCTTACATGGAATGCGATCGCAGATGCCGTGTCGATTGATCATCCGAATACGGTATCCGATTACTGTCAGTTATTAGAATCTATGGATGCTTTGTTTATTCAAGCAGCACTGTTGGAAGATAAATTGATGGGTGCTCCAAAAAAAGCACGTAAGGTGATTTTTACAGACCCCTTTGTTTTTCATGCTGTCCGTTATTGGTTAGATCCAGTGATTGACCCCTATAAAAATCAAATAATTGTTTCTGTAGAAGATGCTGTATTGAGCTCCAAATTAGTAGAAGCTTGTGTCGCTACACATTATAGACGTTATTATCCAACGTACTACATCAAATCAGCAGGTGAAATCGATCTCGCCTATATCGATAAAAAACGTTTTTGGCCCATTGAAATTAAGTGGAGAAATCAGCTGCGCCCTAAAGATATTAAACAGATTGTGAAATATAAAAATGCCAAAATTTTCTCTAAAACACATGAGTACGGTGAAATAGAACATATTCCTATCGAGCCACTTCCTTTGGCTTTGTTGAAATTGGACAGGCCGTTGCTAATCGACTAAAGGTGGATGGTAGATCATTTGTACCACGTTGCCATCAGGGTCGGCAGCGTAAAAACTGCGAGCGCCGTCGCGATGGTCGCGAGGTTTTGCTTTGATGTCGACATTGTTTTCTACGAAAAAATCAAACCAATGATCGACCTCTTCCGGTGAGTTAATGATAAAGCCACAATGATCCAAACGTTGATGTTTTGCTGGTGCGAAATCTTCAGGTGCGCGGTGCAGTGCTAAGTTATCGTGACCGGTTGTGAGGTAAACGTTGTCTTCGTCTGGTTTCCATTCGATTTTCATGCCAAGGATTTCTGTGTAAAAGCGAACACAGGCATCGAAGTCTTGAATATATAGAGCGAGGTGGCGTAGGCCGGTGGTGGTGAGTTTTGTCATTGTTTGTTTCCTTTTTTTGATTTTTAAATTTTTATTGTTCCCCCTCACTCTAGCCCTCTCCCGCGAGGGGAGAGGGGACTGGCCGTGCCAGTGTGAAAAAGCTAGTTCTCGCGAAATACAATCCCCTCTCCCCTCGCGGGAGAGGGCTAGGGTGAGGGGGCTTTAAGCAATTTCCTTCCTGAGTGCTTGGATACATGCAGTGTAATCATCCGCACCAAATAAACCTGAGCCCAGTACAAAAAAGTCAGCACCCGCCTCAGATATCTCTGCGATATTATTCACTTTAACACCGCCATCAATCGACAGACGTGTCGATGCGTTTAGCTGATCGATACGTTGACGCGTTTGTTGAATTTTCTCGAGCACTTCAGGGATAAACGCTTGCCCACCAAAACCAGGAAATACTGACATTAATAGAATTAAATCCAATGATTTTAAAAGCGTATCAGAAATGTCGACAGGCTTGTCAGGATTAAAAGCTAAGCCTGCTTGCATGCCTGCATCACGAATTTTTTGTAAAGTGCCTTCAACGTCATCAACTGTTTCAGGATGAAAAGTGAGCATCGATGCGCCAGCTTTTGCAAAGGCATCAATAAAATGTTCTGGATGATCTACCATTAGATGCACATCAATAGGTGCTGTGATTTTATGTTGTCGTAAAGCCTGACAAATGACTGCACCAAAACTTAAATTAGGTACGAAGTGATGATCCATTACGTCAAAGTGAATGACATCCGCACCTGCCGACAATACGTCTATACTTTCTTTGCCAAGCTCAGCAAAGTCAGCGGAGAGAATGGAAGCAGCGATTATTTTTTTTGAAGTCATGTTTGCAGTCCTATAAGGTCAAATGTTTCTGGCTTGTTTAATCGTTTCATAAGCACTCTTAATTTGTTGTGTCTTTTGTGTGGCGACTTTAATCATTTCTGGTGGTAAGCCTTTTGCAATGAGTTTGTCGGGATGGTTTTTGCTCATTTGGCGCCGATAGGCTTTTTTGATATCTGCAACTGATGCAGTAGATGATACATCAAGAATTTTATAAGCGTCATGTAAATGTTGTCTGGGATTTTGGCGTGGTTGTTCACGGTGTTGGTATTGTCGATAATTTTGTTCTGCTCTGTAGCGTTGTTCAAAATGGTTGAAGTTGAAACGTGAAATGCCAAGCTGTGAGCAAATGTTTTGGAAGGCTGCACGTTTTGCAGCACTGATTTGTTGTCCATCTGCGTAGGCCATTTGTAATTGAATGTCGAGAAAGGTGCGCAACAAGCTGGGGTGATGTAAGCAGGCGCTTTTTAATTTTGCTAATACAGCATTTGCGTTAAAGTCCGCTTGTTTCCCTTGAGTAAAAAACCGAATGGCTTCCTGTTTCATTGTGGGATTTAAGCCGAATTGTCCCATGACCCGCCGTGCTGCTCTAATTTCATTTTCTGAGACAACGCCATCGGATTTTGCTAAATAACCCATAATCGAAAAGGTGCTACTGAAGAAGAGTTGTTGAATATTAGCGTTGCGACCTGCATGGCTAGAAAAACCAAACCTTTGCAACCAGCGATCAAATAGTCCGATATCATACATGTGCCCAATGGCGATACCGATCAGTGCACCCACAGGCCCACCGAGAATTGCGCCGAGAAAGACGCCAATGATTTTACCGTTCCATAACATTTTGATGTTACTATATGTGCTTTTAGTTAAGTGTGAATCCTATGACACCAGAGACGCAAGTGCCCCATTTAGTAACGGCATTAACGGGCCCGTTAAAAACATTAGAGAAACATTTATTAAGTCGACAAGTGACTATTGAAACTTGGTTTCGCCAACGTTGGCAGCAGACACCCCCGCCTTTTTATAGTTCTGTTGATCTACGTAATGCCGGGTTTAAATTGGCGCCAGTCGATACGAATTTATTTCCTGCTGGCTTTAATAATTTAAATCCCGAAACGATGTCGCTATGTGTCCAGGCTGCGCAGGCCACTATAGCCGAGATATGTCCTGAAGTCACTCGATTGCTGATCATTCCAGAGAGTCATACACGCAACATGAATTACTTTGAAAGTGTTGCAACTTTGCGTGATATTTTGATGGGGGCAGGCGTTGATACGCGTATTGGTTTTATCGGAGAGTCACTTTCTGAAGCGCAAGAATATACATTGCCTTCAGGGCGTAAGCTTCGTTTAGAACCTTTGATTCGAGAAGGTGATCGTGTCGGTGTTGAAGATTTTTTTCCTTGTTGTGTTGTTTTAAATAACGATTTGTCTTCAGGTGTGCCTGAAATCTTAGAAAATTTATCGCAACGTATTATGCCATCGATGCAGCTAGGATGGACGCAACGTTTGAAATCGGAGCATTTTCGTCATTACGAAGAAGTTGCCTTAGCATTTTCAAAAGAAATGGATTTAGATCCCTGGTTGCTAACGCCGTGGTTTGATCAATGTCCTGAAGTTGATTTTATGAGAAAAGAAGGACAAGACTGTTTGAAGCGGCGTGCTGAAGCGTTATTTAAGCGTATCCAGAAAAAATATGATGAATATGATATTAAAGAAAAGCCTTTTTTAGTTGTTAAGGCTGATCAGGGTACATATGGCATGGCGGTGCTGATGATTAAAGACCCCAGTGAATTAATGACATTAAACCGGAAAAAGCGCACGCATATGTCGACACTAAAAGGCGGTGCGCAGGTTACGCGCGCGATTATTCAAGAAGGTGTGTATTCATTTGAAACTTATGGTGCAGAAAATTCAGTTGCTGAGCCTGTTGTTTATATGATGGGGCGTCATGTAATTGGTGGATTTTATCGTGTGCATGATAATCGTGGGCCGGATGAAAATTTGAATGCGCCGGGTATGAATTTTCATCCCTTGGCTTTTGCACAGCCCTGTAATATGCCTTGTGAGAATTCGGAGAAAGAAGCGAATCGTTTTTATGCTTATGGTGTTGTTGCACGATTGGCATTATTAGCTGCGGGTAAAGAGTTTGCTGCTTTTCAGGAGGGTGCGAAATGAAAGTAGGTATCTTAATGGATCCAATTAGCGAGATTCACGTTGAAAAGGATACGAGTTTTGCACTGCTATTAGAGGCGCAGTCGCGTGGACATGAGCTTTTTTATATGGAGCCACAAGATGTTTGGTTGCAAGATGGTATTTGTTGGGGGCGTATGGATGTGCTATCCGTTAAAGATGACCCTGATGATTGGTATGATTTTCATAGTGAGGAGATTCAGCCTTTGGTTGATCTTGATGTGTTGTTGATGCGAAAAGATCCGCCTTTTGATATCGATTATGTGCACTTAACTTATTTGTTGGAGCAAGCTGAAGCGCAAGGCCTGTGGGTTTTGAATCAGCCGGCCAGTTTGCGTGATGCCAATGAAAAATTATTTACCGCTTGGTTCCCACAGTGCTGTCCAAAAACATTGGTAACATCGATACCAGATTTGTTGAAAGATTTTGTTTCTACACAAGGCCCTTCGGTGGTTAAGCCTTTAGGTGGTATGGGTGGAAAGTCTGTTTTTGCCGTGCATGAAGACGATCCTAATTTAAATGTCATTATGGAAACGATAACGCGTAATGGTCAGGAAAAAGTAATGGTACAGCAATTTATTCCTGAAATTACAGAAGGAGATAAACGTATTTTATTGATTCACGGTGAGCCTGTGCCTTATGCATTAGCACGTATTCCAGCAGAAGATGATTTTCGCGGCAATCTTGCTAGTGGTGCACGCTATGAAGGTCGTGAATTAACGGATCGTGATTATTGGATTTGTGAGCAGGTGGGCCCAGCACTTCAAGAAAAAGGTTTAGACTTTGTGGGCTTGGATGTGATTGGTGATTACTTAACGGAAATTAATGTCACGAGCCCGACCTGTGTTAGAGAGCTTGATGCATTGTTTGATCTTAATATTTCGGCAGATCTTTTTGACTTCATCGAAGCAAATATTGAGGAATGAAAGTCTTTTTGCATAAAACGCCAGAACATTTAGAGCTGCGTGCAGAAGGTCCTGATGCACCGGGTGCGGTGTATGTTGATTTTTTATCGGGTAAACAAGCGCATCGTCAACGTTTTGGTGGTGGGCGTCGTCAGCTAATTGGTCGCGCAGTGGGTATTAAGCCCAATCAGAGATTGAAAGTCTTGGATGTAACTGCAGGTCTTGGTCGTGATGCTTATGTGCTTGCGTGTTTGGGTTGCGATGTTTTAATGGTTGAACGTTCGAAAGAAGTGGTTGCTTTGTTGAAAGATGGTTTGGTGCGTGGGGAAAAAGATGCTGATTTTGCCGCTTTATCTTTATCTTTGATTGAAGCGGATGCGCGAGATTATATGCGTACTTTGTCAGATGCTGATCGTCCGGATGTTGTTTATTTAGACCCAATGTTTCCCGTTTCTAAGAAATCAGCTTTGGTTAAAAAGGAAATGCGTATTTTAAAGTATGTCGTTGGTGAGGACGATGTGTCTGCTGAAATGCTGGAACTTGCGTTAAAAACAGCTCTGAAACGTGTCGTTGTGAAACGGCCGCGTTATGCGGAATCAATTGAAGGGCCAAAACCAGATGTGGTTTTTATGGGTAAGAGTTCTCGGTTTGATGTTTATATTTGTGTTTAGGAGCTGTATCCCCCTCACCCTAGCCCTCTCCCACGTGGGGAGAGGGGACTGACTGGCCGTGCTAATGCTTATTCTTTCGGATGTAGGAGGTATTTCAAACTTTGATAGTATGTGGGTTTTTGTGATTACGCAGATCAATCCCCTCTCCCCTTGCGGGAGAGGGCTAGGGTGAGGGGTCTTAAAGCAAGATTCACTCGCACCCTCTCCCCTCGCGGGAGAGGGCCGGGGTGAGGGGTCTTTAAAAGCAAAAACATGATAGCTTTAATTAATATAATTATTTTGGAGCAAGACAAATGATGCATGAAGTATCCAGTAAGTTTCATCAATTTTACACAGCAGCTTCTATGGAGGTCGCAAAAACAGCGCCGCAAATTTTAGTGGGCTTAGGTATTTTTGTTGCTGTATGGATTGTGGCTTTAGTCGTTAAAGCCTGTATCGTAAGGATAGGTCGGCGCTCAAAGCGTCATCCATATCTGTATCGCCTAATTGGTTCTACGGTCAAAGTTGCCATTTTGATTGCTGGCCTTGTTACTGCGCTTGGTACGATGGGTATCAATGTTTCTGCTCTGGTAGCGAGTTTAGGTTTGGCTGGTTTTGCGATTGGTTTTGCGTTAAAAGACACATTATCCAATTTGCTAGCGGGGTTTATGGTTTTGTTTTATCAGCCGTTTAAGCCGGGTGATTATATCGCGACCGATAAAGTAGAAGGACAAGTGATCGATATTAATTTGCGTTATACGGTTGTGAAAACGGATACGCAACATACGTATGTGCCGAATGCGACGGTGATTAGTAATCCTGTGACTGTGAAAGATTAAATATTCCCCCTCACCCTAACCCTCTCCCGCCAGGGGAGAGGGGACTGGCCGTGCAAATGCTGATTGTTTCGTGTGAGGATGTAGTTTTTTGTGCTTGCGAAGATCAACCCCCTCTCCACGCCTGTGCCCTTTAGGTATGCGTGAGAGGGCTGGGGTGAGGGTCATAAGGCAAGATGCACTCGCACCCTCTCCCCTTGCGGGAGAGGGCCGGGGTGAGGGTTATAAGGCAAGATGCACTCGCACCCTCTCCCCTTGCGGGAGAGGGCCGGGGTGAGGGGTTATAAAGTTACTACTACCAGCGGAGTGTTTTCACCAGCCGCAGCTGCTTGCGCAGAATTTCCAGCACGTAACGCCTTTACCTGATCGATAGTGTATTTCCCATCTGTCATCATCGACACAATATCACCTGCACTCGCACCATTTTGTGCTTGGTAATGTCCATCCAACGCGATCATTAAATCAAAAAATGCATCGTTAGGTAATCGACCCATATGATCGACTAATTGATTGAAGTGTGCATCAACTTTACTTGCAGCTCCTTTGGGTGTGCCAACACTCTGGTAGGCTGCTGCTAATAGTAGCTTGGAGAGCAAGCCAGGCATTTCGCTCCCATTTACCAAGAATGAGCCTACTTTGGTTGGCCAATCCATTACGGTTGTTATAGCTTGACTAATAAAATTAGGGATATAAGTCTCATTTAAATATTGGATAGTTGGATATGAGTATGCGCCCATGACTAGCAAGACTGCTAATGAGCCCGCACCCAAAACAGGATAGGATTGTAGTGCTAAAGGTGCAGCTGCTTTTTGTTTGCCGATCAGTTTGCCAAGTTCTGCACGGGCATTTCCACTGCGTACAGCTTTATAACCATTTTTCAAAAAGCCAACAGTGCCTTCAGAGAGGTTCCAGATTTTTTCGCTAACACTATGTGAGACACGACCGTATAAATAATAAAACAATAAATTACTGACAATACCGATTGCCCATGCTGCAGGAGCGACATCTTCAGGTTTGATGGTTGTTGGTGAAGGGTTTTCTTCCCCTTTCACCATGCCAGATAGCACAGCAATACAAGAAAATAAATAACCTCCAAGACAAGTGATGCCTAGCATCATACCAAATTTTGTAGCACCCCAGTGAGATGCTTTATAGGCACGGCCTGGTTCTGCAGTTTCTGCTGGCATATCATCACTGCCTAGTGCGGCAAGTTCATGGAGCATTTGAAAGAGTTGATTGTCGTCATAGTTTGAACTCGTTTCATTATTAAGATAGGCATCAGTGAGCGATGCTAGATTTGTTCCTGATGTCTGTTCATCATCTTTAACTTGTTGTGCGAGTAATTTTATTTTCCCACGCATGCCTGCTCGAATCGCATCGGCTGCTGCTTTCTTTTCTATGTTAAGTTCTTGTAAGGCCTTAGAGCTCCCGCAAAAAAGACGTGCACTGGCATTGCGAACAGCAAGTACTTTGTTATCTTCTGTGGCGAGTTTAAAAGCGTAAAGATGCATAATGGTGTTGACGACAAATGTCGTGATTGCTTCAGCTGCATTTTTATCTTCAGAGTAAGGGACTAATGCTAATGGTATAGCAGATCCTGCGGATACGAGAAAAACAGTACCGTTGCCTGCAAGTGATGCAAGACGCGACTGCTCTTGATAAAGCATTTTGGCTAAGGCTTTTGGGGGATTGACGATGTCAATGATGTCCCCAAATACTTTTTGATAAAAACCAGCTGCCAGCGATGCATTTGAACCCACGCCACCGGTGACGTAGATAATCGCCCAAGGTGTGCTGTTTTTAGCGAGCTTTATGCCGGGTGTAATATACATCCATCCCGCTGCAGCACCCACGACAGAAGGTACAAGCAGATTAACTAATGCTGATTGTATTTTTTGCCAGAGCGTAGTTTTTTTAAGAAATAAATCATGGCGCATTAGATCAGCGAAATTTGTTTTTAGTGTGTCTGCAGCAACACCTGCTACTATTCCCTCTGGCATATCAACGAATGCTGTCATTGGCACGGCGTCACCTTGAGCGCCATTCATTGTTCCGTAGTGTATATGTAATTGTTTTGTTGGATCTGTCATGGTCCTGTCTCTTGCTGTATGTTTTAAAATGCTGCTGTTTGTGTTGGTGATGGTGCTTCAGGAAGTGCCTTTCCAATATGCGTCAGTCGATATAGAATGGAGATCCTGTTTTCTAAGCATTCGGTTTCTTGTAATAATCCTGTCGTTCGGTAATGTCGATCGATCGCTGTTTGTAATTCAGTATCTTTTGCTTTGAGTGCGTCGATTACGCGTAATGAATCACGCGTGAGTTTGCCCAATCGGCTGTGTTTATATTGACTACGAAATAGCGAAGATTCTTTCAATAAACTGTTTTTAATAGCGAGCGTTTCTACGTAAAGCTCGACGAGCTCGTTGGTTGAGTTTGAGTTAGATTCCGCCAGTGCTTTTTTGTTTATGTTTTGGAATAAATTAGATACTGAATGTCTGCGTGCGGTGCCATGTTTTTTCTTGTTTCCATGTTCTGCAAGATAGTTGTGGTATTGGGCCATTATTTTGTATGCGGTTTTTTGATTGTGCCCTGCGGGTCTTGGCATTGCAGGTGCTGTATTTGTCGCTGCTCTTAATGTATGTTCACTAGCATCAAGACGAATCACTATGTTACGAAGATGATTTTTGTAAAGCGCAACGGATATTTTTGCAATACGTGCGTTGACTTCGGTTTCTAATTGACTGGAATATAGTGTAGAGTAATTAATTGTATCCGGATCTACATCCCTCATTTTATCTTCAACAGCTTTAATTTGGATTAATTTGACGTAGTGCCAAGTGTAGTTATCTTTAGTTGGCTGGATTGTTTGTTCAAATTTTTGGAATGCTGCTTTAAATGATTTTCCAAATTTCGAGTGATTAAATTCGTAGTTGTTTTTGTGTGTGTTTAAAAAAGTCTGTATTTGGCAGTAGAGTTGCGCTTTAAAATAGGCGTCACGTTTTTCATTGTCAGAGGTTTTGATTTGTTGAGCAAAGGCAGAAATCAATTTAGCAATACCGCCAACAAAATCTTGATGTTGTTGTGTGATATAGGGCGATGAAGCACTGCCGGCTAGCTTATCGAGAAACTGCGTTTTTGCGATGGCGTAAAGTGCTGCTTCGGTGTAGCCTGCTGTGTAGCTTGGTTCGTTGATTGTTGCTTGTTGGGGCATCGCTATACTCGTCTTTTAGCGCTGTCCCTTCGCGGTTTTGAGGTCCTTTTGGGTTTGTATAGCTTTTAGTATACGTACGAAATGTTAAGGAAATATTAAAATTTTTGCTTATTTCTATTGCTAGATGTACAGAATGTACGTCTCTCCCCCTCACCCTAGCCCTCTCCCGCTAGGGGAGAGGGGACTGGTCGAGCTAATACGCAATCAATCGTTAGCACAAACTTTTTAGGGAAAGGAACACAAATTGTGTTTTAAAATATGAAGATTTTTGGGTTCGCGAAATTCAATCCCCTCTCCCCTAGCGGGAGAGGGTGTTTAGGGAAGGTACATAGGTAACACTTTTCGCATTCATTTAGAAGGCCTCCTAAGGTCTAAAGTCAGGACCTTTTGGTGGCAGTAATAAACATCCAT
>Ga0316204_10002508_pt1 | contig 41174 bp, 35 predicted proteins | sample 6monrhotite_MG_2_FD_205661 | JGI IMG/M metagenome (GOLD analysis project Ga0316204, IMG submission 205661) | Microbial mat bacterial communities from mineral coupon in-situ incubated in ocean water Damariscotta River, Maine, United States -... | ecosystem: Environmental > Aquatic > Marine >...
CCCTCCGGGTCGCGAGCGAGCCCGACAGGGCGACCACCAGGGGGTGAAACGTAGGGGGCTTCGCCCAACAAACTGCCGCCCGCCATCACCGGAGCGACCCTCCGGGTCGCGAGCGAGCCCGACAGGGGACCACCAGGGGGTGAAACGTAGGGGGCTTCGCCCAACAAACTGCCGCCCGCCATCACCGGAGCGACCCTCCGGGTCGCGAGCGAGCCCGACAGGGCGACCACCAGGGGGTGAAACGTAGGGGGCTTCGCCCAACAAACTGCCGCCCGCCATCACCGGAGCGACCCTCCGGGTCGCGAGCGAGCCCGACAGGGCGACCACCAGGGGGTGAAACGTAGGGGGCTTCGCCCCCGCAGTGAGGGGGACCGTGAGGTCCCCTTCTAAGAAAGAGGTCCCCTTCTAAAAAAACAGCTCGCCGACCCAGACGAAGGCCCGGGTGAACCAGCTGTCATGGAAGTTCGCGCCAACGAGAACACCGCCGCCGAACAGCCCACCGACAACGACGCCGGGAAGTGCGACCCAGCCGAGGATCCAAGACAATCGGCCTCGGCCGCCGGTTTCTTCCTCCGCCGAGTCGTCTTTCTTCTCGAGTTCGCCCTTGGTCGGGACCGGTTTATCGCTGCTCATTGCGGGCTCTCCTGCGAAGGGGGCTCAGGCGGCGCCTCGAGGGCAGCCGTCATCGCGCCCGCCGGTGCGAAGGGTTTGTCTTTTCGCGCGAGGACCCGAGCCCTGTTCTTCGGGTCGACCCACGGAGCGTGGTCGGGAGCGACGGGTGCGTAGCTCATCCAGCTCCCCGACCGATATCCGGGCGCGGAGGGGTCGGTGATGTCGAGCGCGCCAAACAGGTGGCCAACCTCGTGCAGAAGGCCTCGGACATGGGGGTTGCGCCGCTGGCGGGTCGCGTAGACCACCGCCGCGGAGCCGTTGTACGGACCGTCCTCCGGGGGCGTGAAGGCTTTGCCTGAGGTGCGATCGTCGAGCGGACGACCGGTGAAGCCGATGATGAGCTGCGCCGCCTCGCGCGGTCTTGCTTCGACATCGTCGAGGAGCTCACCGGACGACATGCCTGCAGTAGGAACGCCCCAACGCCCGACCGAGGCCAACTCGAGCGTGACGCCAAACTGTTTTTCATAGATGGAGGACGCTTCGCTGAGCGTGCGCTGGACGTAGTCAATCCAGTCCGGATGCTGTTCGATCAACGCGTCATCCACGAGAACCTTGACTTCAACGCTCACGGGCACGCCCAGTCGCCCTGCGAGGGGACCGTCGAGAGGATCGACTTGCGGGGGAGGAGGAGGCGATGGAGGGTCGACGGGAGGCGGGGTGATTGCGGCGGGCTCGCGAACGGGTGCCGGTTCGGGCTTGGGTTCGGGCTGCTTGCGACGGTCCTCGTCGGAGGCCTTGTCCTTCGCCTCTTTGTCGTCGTCCTTGTCGTCCTTGTCGTCGTCGTCCTTGTCGTCGGAGGCCCTATTGTCCTCGTCCGACTTGTCGTCATCCGACTCGTCCTCGTCCGGCTTGTCCTCGTCCGACTTGTCCTCGTCCGACTCGTCCTCGTGCGGCGGAGCGACGTCGACGTCGAGTCCCAACCACTCTTTCTCGAACGAGGTGACCCCGTGACGATAGAGGTTCCCGACGTAGACCCCGGAGCCGAATAGCCCCACGATCACCAACAAGGGGGTGCCGAAGAGCAGCAGCAGCTTGCCGATGGCCTTGATGCGCTTCCAGTTCATTCGCGACTCCAAGGGAGTGTAGCCCCTGGCAACCGCCGGGCACCCCAGCTATTCCCAGACAAGCACAAGGGGCTCCGGGCCGGCCCCGGACCGGCGTGCTGGCCAGGCGCGCGCAACGCGTCACGTCAGCAGTCCGAGTGTGGCCATCGAGACCGACTCGGTCCGGGTGACCACCAGGTGATCGAGCAGAGGAATGCCCACGAGCAGCCCGACCTCGGACAGCCGACGGGTGAGTTCGAGATCCGCCTCGCTCGGAGACGGGTCCCCGCTGGGATGGTTGTGCACGGCGATCACGGAGTGCAAACCGCCGCGCACCAGCGGCCGAAACACCTCGCGCGGATGAACCTCGACCGACGACAGAGACCCGATCGCGACTGTCTCCACCAATCGCACCCGTTGCCGAGCGTCGAGTCCCAGGACCACAAAGCGCTCGGAGGGTGCATCGCCTAGCCTGGCGCGGACATACGCCCCCACGTCGGATGGCGTTCGCAGTGGCGTCCCAAGAGGGATCTCCAGCTGTGCGGCTCGTCTCCCGAGTTCGAACGCAGCGCACAGTGCCGACGCCCCCGCTTCTCCCAGCCCATCGCTGCCCAGCAACTCCAGAGGTGTCGCGGCGCGGAGCGATCGAAGGCCGTCGATCTGCTGCAACACCATCGCGGCCCGGCTCAGAGAACGTCCTCCTCCCAGCACCAGTGCGACCAACTCCACATCCCTCAGTGCGGCTGGACCATGGAGGAAGAGGCGCTCTCGCGGTCGGTCGGTGGCATGCAGCGAAGTGACAACCGCGTTCAACATGGCGAGCCCTGTTTCAACGCCCGTGCCATCGCACGGCGCAAGGATCTTGGGCCGACCCGACGGCGCCCGTCCCACCCACGGGCCACCCGGCGCACGGATTGGCCAGTTCGGCACTGCGCAGGCGAGACGGTGCACCCGTCTGTGGGCGTGATATCGTCCGCGAACGGTGTCGCGACTCGCAGTCAGCCTGTGTTGCGTCCTCCTGGTGGGGGCGTGCTCCAAGGAAGACCCCGCCCCGACCGGACCCCCGCGCTCTGCCACCGCAGACGCGCATGGATTCGGCGGGAGCATTCCATGGGAGCCCCTCGAGGGCGCGCTCGCGCATGCGAAGTCCGACGGCATGCCGATCATGCTCGTCGTGCATGCGAGCTGGTGTAAGCGCTGCAAAGAACTCAAGCCTGCGTTCTCCGACTCCGAGATCGAGGCGCTGTCCCAGCGATTCGTCATGGTCAACGCGGACCAGGACGCCCAACCCGAGGTGCTCGAGTACGCACCCGACGGCGACTACATCCCGCGGGTCGTCTTCATCTCCCCTCAGGGCGTCCAGGACCTGACCCTCAACAACGAGGCGCGCGAGCGCCATCGGTACTTCTATACGCCCGGGGACGACCTCGCCGGTGTGATGCGAAAGGCCCTCTCTCGACATGAACGAACCTCGCCGCGCTCGTAGGCGCCTGCGCGTCACTTCGCTGGGCGCCCTGGGTGCTGCCGGTCTCGCCGCCGGGTTGGCCCTCGCCGCTCAGCCTGAGGCGACGGCCGCCCGCAAGGTGGAGACGATGCCCATCTCCGACGTGCGCCCCGGCATGCGTGGCCACGCCGTCACCGTCTTCAAGGGCGAGCAGACCGACAAGTTCGAGGTGGAGATTGTGGATGTGATCCACAACTACCTGCCCAAGCAGGATGCCGTCCTGTTCAAGTCGAACGACCCCCGCATGGTCCACAGCTCGATCGTCGGAGGCATGAGCGGTAGCCCCATCTTCATCGAGGGCAAGCTCGTCGGCGCGCTCTCGTACGGATGGCCGTTCAACAAGGATGCCCTGGGCGCCCTGACGCCGATCGGCAACATGCATCAAGTCGGCGACCTGCCTTACCGGCCCGACATGCTTCCGCACCCCGAGTCCGGCGGCAAGGCGCGGGGCAAGAGGCGACGCGGCACCCGTGCGTGGGCCGACACCATGCTAGGGCTCGAGACCTCCCCGCTTCCCTCTCGGCGCCGTGCCGACGACCTCGATGCGAGCGAATCGCTGGTCCCCCTGTCCGTCCCGATGTCGGTGTCGGGCTTGGGCGCAGATGCCAGCCGCATGCTGGGAGACGCACTCGGCATGACTCCCGTCCGCGGTGGAGGCCGAGGCTCGGCCGCGCCGAGCGGCACCGCCAAAGGCCAAAAGAAGGGCTGGGCGGGGGGCGACTCCGTCTCCGTGATCCTGATCGACGGAGACAGCTCGGTCGCGGGCAACGGCACAGTCACATGGGTCAACCCCAAGGGCGATCGCCTGCTGGCGTTCGGGCACTCGATGTTCGACGCGGGGCCGACCAACGTCCCGATGGGGCACGCTCGGGTCCACACGATCATCAATAGCTACCAGCGCTCGGTGAAGGTCAGCAGCCCGCTGTCGATCGACGGGCTGATGTACCAAGACCGCCAGGCTGCCATCGCACTGCGCACCGACAAGCGCGCGCCGATGCTCCCGGTCACCACCAAGATTCAGGGACCCGACCCCGACCTGCCGCCGCGGACCTACGACAACCGCGTGTCGTTCGGCGTCGACCTCACACCCAACCTCGTCGCATCGATCCTCGCGGAGGCCTTGGATGAAGCGGGGCGGGACTCGACCGAGGTCGTGTTCAAGCTTCACACCGAGATCGAGTACGAATCCTCCAAGGGCCACCACGAGCTTGAGTTCAACGAAGAGGTGTTCTTCTCGGGGGGCCTCGTTGGCCGCATCGCCGGGCGAACCCGCAGTGTCCTCGCCGTCCTGGCCTTGCTCGACAATGACTTTGAGGTCGCGGGCATCAAGCAGATCCGGCACGACATCAAGATGGAGTACGGCGCTCCGGTCGACGAGATGGAGAACGTCCGGTTCGTGCAGAACACGGTCCGTGCTGGCGACCTGCTCGAGGTGGAGGTCACCTTCCGCAATCGCGAAGGCGACGCCCGCACGGAGGTGTTCCCGATTCGTGTCCCCGACGATGCCGCGGGCGAAGAGATCGTCGTCGAGCTGGCTGCAGGCGACCTCGCGGTCCCACTCCGTCCGCTCTCGGACGACTTGGACGACCTCATCACGACGCTGACCCAGTCGTATCCGTCGCGGTCACTCGTCGCCACCATCTACCGGGAAGGGGAAGGCCTGGCCACACGAGAAGGCCTGATGCCAGCTCTCCCGGACAGCGTGCTCGAGACCATGCTCGACCGCGGGGCCACACGCCCTTCCATTCGCCTCAAACAGATGTCCCGGCGGGTCATCCCCACGAAGTCAATCGTCGTGGGTACGCACCGCCTGAAGCTCGACGTCAAGGCTCCCAAGTCGTTCCGATGAGAAGCGCCCTTCGAACCCTTCTTCTGTGCTCGCTGACCGCCGCTTGGGCCATGCCGACTTCGGCATTGGCCGGAGGCACGCGCACTCTCAAAGTCTCAGACTACGCTGCACTCGACCGTGGCGAGACCCAGGGTGCGGCGATCGAGTCCGACGGAACCGTGACGGTCGGCTACCTACCGCAGCGCGGTGAGGTCAAGCAGACCACCGCGTTCTCGTGCGTGGCCGACGGCAAGTCGGTCCTCATCGGCACTGCCGACGAGGCCTCCATCTTGCGCGTCTACCCCAACCTCTCGAACAAGGCGGGCAAGAAGACCAAGCCTTCCAAGCGCGGGAAGAAGGGCCAGAAGGTCACCCCCGAAGCCACGCTCAAGGTCGAGAAGGTCGCCTCGCTCGACGGCGTTCTGGTCAGCGCCATGGTGAAGCTGCCCAGCGGGGGCATCGTCGCCGCGACCGTCCCGGGCGGAAAGCTCGTCAAGGTCAGCAAGAAGGGCAAGGTTTCGGACTTCGCGACCCTCCCCGCTGAGCAGATCTGGAGCCTATTGGTCCACAAGGGCAAGCTCTACGCAGCCACGGGCCCAAAGGGTGAGCTCTACTCGATGTCGCTCGAGGGCAAGAGCCCCAAGGTCGTCTTCGACGCCAAGGAGAAGGACATCCTCAGCGTCCTTCCCGTCGGTGATGACCTGGTTGTTGGAGTCTCCCCCCAGGCCAACCTGTACCGGGTGACCGACGACGTCGAGGGCGAGTTGCTGCATAGCTTCTCCGGCGACGAAGTCCGGGCGCTCGCCATCGCGGGCACCAAGCTCGTCGTCGCGATCAACACGTTCGAGGACCGAAAGCTCGGCAGCCTGGACGCGCTGAGCAAGACGCTTCAGCGGACCAGCCTGACCGGGACCATGCCCACTGGGATGGCCGGGAGTGAGCGGCCCCCCTCGGCGCATGGCGAGTTGCACGCCGTCGACCTCGGTCCCAAGCTCGACCTCGCGCGCTCGACCGAAGCGCCGTGGGAGCAGTGGCTCGACCGCAGCGAGCAGTACTTCACCTCCCTGCTCTCTCAGGGCGAGGCCGTGATGGTCGGCACGTCGCAAAGCGGCAAGATCTACCGAGTGTCCGGTCCCCGGTCCGCTGCGACGGTCGCCGACTTTGACGAGCGCCAGACCACGGCGCTGTGCCAACTTCCCAAGGGCCCAGCGTTCGCCGCGACGGCCCACGGCGCCGCGGTGTACCAGTTGCGTGCCGCGTCCGCGTCACAGGCGAAGTACCGGACCAAGGTTCACGACGCGATCCACCCCTCGAAGTGGGGCGCGGTCGTTCTGCGGGGCTCGGGCAAGATCAGCCTGCGTGCCCGGGTTGGTCCCACCGACAAACCCGACGATCGGTGGAGCGACTGGGTCAACATCACCCTGTCCTCCGGCAAGGATGGTCGTCGCGGCAGCCTCGCAAAGCTGGCCAAGCGTCGGTACGTGGAGCTCGAGGTCGGCCTCAATACAGCCGACTCAACGCTTCGATCCATCGAGGCCTTCTACGCCCCAGAGAACCTGGCCCCGCTGCTCACCCAGGTCTCGATCGACGACCCCAAGTTCAAGACGTCCGACGTCAGCGAGCCGAGTTCTTCGGTGAAGATCAAGTGGAAGGTCGACGCACGAGACGACGACGACCTCTTGTACGACGTCCGTATCCGTCCCGAGGGTGGCTCGAGCGGCGAGTGGATCGCGGTCACCAAGGACGGCGAGCCTGTGACCGGAACCGAGGTCAGCCTCGACCTGTCGACGGTGCCGGACGGTGTCTACGAGGTCGGCGTGCGAGCGAGCGACGAGCCGGCCAACGGCAGCGCGGCCGCTCGAACCGACGAGTTGGTGAGCGACCCGTTTGTTGTCGACCGACAGCGTCCTTCGGTCGGTACGCCCAGCGTGAAAGGGGAGCGTGTCACCGCCACCGCCACCGACGATGGCGGCTACATTCATGACGCCTCCTACAGCGTCGACGGCGGTCGGTTCCGAACCGCGAGCGCCCAAGACGGGGTCTTCGACAGCCCCAAAGAGGTCGTGGAGTTCGATCTCCCAGACGACCTCCGACCGGGTGCGCACCGAGTGGTGCTGCGGGTTCGAGATGCCTCCGGCAACCTCGCGACCATCCCCGTCGTGATCAGGAAGTAGCGCACGCTCGCGGCGCGGCGCGATGAGTTCAACTCATCGCGTGGCGTTGCGAAGCGCCCGGGCGCGACCGTGACGCGCCATTCGACGCTGGAGGCCTGTCATCCGCTGAGGCTCACGGTAGCCATCGACGGTAATCGGACGACCCTTGGCGCGGCGTTCCGCCCGAACCTGGTTGGCGGCCTTGATCGCGGCCTCGTAGCGCTCGCCGAGTCCTCGGGTGATCCACCCGATGTTCTGGGCGCTGAACATCGAGCCTCGCGTGTTGAACATCACCTCGGCCATTCCGACCGGGTTCAACTCGCAGGCACCGTTGGCCTTGAACGCCGTCGGGTGAAGCCGGATGAAGTAGCCGTACACCCCGCCGGACGAGCTCCGGGCTTGACGCAGGAGTGCGGCGGACTCGAAGGTGAACACCAGCGACCAGTGCAATGTGAGGCGCATCGATTCGCTGTAGGTCCGGGCATCAGCGTCGAGACCCGGCTCGCCCGCCGCGAAGTCAGCCTGCACCGAGACCATCTCCAGCCATCCGATCGCATTGTTCGGGTCGAGCTCGGAGACGATGCTGTAGAACATGTCGTGCCCGACGGCACGCCGAAGTGAAGCTGGTGTGAAGTGACCCATCTGAAGGTTCGGTCTCGGATACGAGGCTACCTCATGGACGGATCGACCGTTTCGGCATTTCCCCACTTGTCGTTTTGCGCCCACATCAGTTCCTGGGTCGAAACGACAAAACGCCGGAGCTGAAGATCAGCCCCGGCGCTTGAACGCGCGCAAACGCGCGTCTCGTACCTAGTTCTTGCGCGTGCGCAGGTGCTTCGGCTTCTTGGCAGCCTTGCCGTCCGCGCGGTGCTTGACGCTGGCATGCAGCTCGAGCAGTTCGCCCAAGGAGCGGCGCTTGAGCGCGTCGCCGTACTCGTGGTCCTTGGACTGTCCCTTGAGCTCGAGCACTTTGGCAACGAGGCCATCACGGCCACCGGCTGCCTTCGCACGCTCGCCGATGTCGAGCAGGTGCAGCAGCTTGGCGTTGGACACGTTCCGGAGGCGACGCTGGTGGTCGTCGTCCGACTCGCCGTCTTCGGACTCGATGAGTCCCGTGAGCTTCTTGATGAGGTCCGCTTTGGAGCCGTGCTGCTCTTTGACGATCTGGAGGGGTGTTTTTTGCATTGGTTTGTCCTCGATGTTCACCGCCAACAGCGGCTACAAGGGCGTGGAGCGAGCCCCACGCGAACGCCCCGGCCGAGTGGACCGGGGCGCGAAGGTTGCTGGAATTCCCAGCCGGCTGCAAACGCAGCCGTGTGAGCTAAATCAACCGCCCAGCTGCTTCTTGACGGCCTCGTTGATCTTCTCGAGGTCCTCTTTGCTAGCCTTGGCGGAGACGTTGATCGCAGCGTCCTTGGCTTCGATCTTCACGCTGTCGGTGACCTCGGTGGGAACGCCGAACCCGCCTGCCATGCCCTTCATCTTGTCGTACTGCTCCGTCAGCTCTTTCGCCTTGGCGGTCGCGGTGTCCGCGTCCTTCACGCCGACGGAGGCCATGAGCTCGAGGCCCGAGGACATGTCGACCCACATCGCGCCGTCCTTCATGCCGTCGGCGGGACCAGCGGCCATGGATGCTGGGATGACGCCGGCAGCCCAGACGGCTTTCGACATGTCGGTCCGGCCCAGGACGTCCTTGAGGCTGTTCTCGATGGCGGGCTTGCCCTTGCCGTCGACCAACTCCTTGACCGCGCCGGCCCAGTCCTTGCCAGCGACGGCGAGGGTGTTCTCGTTGACGACGTAACCGATGGCGTCACCTTCGTCGATGGTCAGGACGAGCTTTCCGTCCTTCTCTTCCATCGTCCAAGGCTCCTTGCCGTCGTTCTGCTCTTTCATCTTGCCGGAGATGCACTCGAGGTTCTCCTTCTTGCCCAGGCCAGTAGCGACGAGGACGACGGCCATCTTGGCGTCGCCACCTTCGGGGTCCGCACCAAAGACGACGGACTGCCAGGTGTCGGGGCCGAGGTTGCACGCCTTGGCGGCTTCCATCGCCTCTTTCTGGTCGCCCTTCTCGAGCATCTCTTTGTTGCCCTCGTACAGAGGGCTCTTCATCATCGCTTGGATGTTCGCTCCGCCGACAACGGTGGCTGCATCGGGGATGAGCTTGGCTGCATCCCCCGCCGCTCCGCCGCCTTTGCAGGCCGTGAGAGTCAGGAAGGCAGCAGCGCAAGTCGTGGTGGCGAGCGTCCGGTTCATCACTCGGGGTTCTTAGTCGGTCCCTAAACCGTCTGCAACAACAAAGATCGGCGGTTTTAGGCCGATTGGGGGTTTTCCGAAGGCGCCGATCGGGGTCAGACGTGTCGGTTCGTCGCCGGTTGCAGAGCCGGCACGAGAAAGGCATCGCAGCTGGCCCCATCGGTCACCGATCTGTAGGCTTGCGCGCCCCCATGCCCTGGAAGAAGTACGAATTCAAAGGTGAGGAAGTCTACGTGCGCGTTCTCCCGGCCGGGAAACCGATCGTGCACCGCGGGCGTGTGGAGCTTCGGTACCGGCTCGGTGCATCGAAGTCCTACAAGGCTGCCCCGGAGAACATCACCGACATCAACGGTGAGGTCGTGACCGACGAAGCCATGGGAGGAAGCTCGGCGGCTGCCGCGACGAGCAAGGCGGCGCTGCAAGAGCAGCCCAAGACCCCGCCGGACGAACACACGATCATCATCTATACGGACGGCGCGTGCTCGGGGAACCCGGGGCCAGCTGGCATCGGCGTGTTCATCCAGCGACCCGAATCGACGCTCGAGCTCAGCGAGTACATCGGCAGCGGCACCAACAACATCGCCGAGCTGACCGCCATCCTGCGCGCGTTGGAGAAGCTCACCGAGGCCGAGCAAGAGACAAACATCCATCTGTACACCGACAGTGGATGGAGCCTTGGCGTGTTGATCGGAGGATGGAAGGCCAAGGCCAACCTCGAGATCATCGGCAAGATCAAAGAGCAGATGACCCGACTGCCCAAGCTCGAGCTCCTGAAGATCAAGGGGCATGCAGGCCACCCGGGGAACGAAGAGGCAGATCGCCTCGCAACGCAGGCCGCACGCCGAGAGAGCTCGGCCGAGCCTCGCGAGCGCGTCAAGAGGCGCTGAGCTGCGAGACACCTCCGCCGGCGCGCTACCCATTTTCGGAAGTTGAAGCCCCGTGGAGGAGTCCACGCACCTCCGTCTCCCAAAGACGGGCAGTTCTGGCGCGGCGGTTCGTCGCCGCATTGTCGCTTGCACGTCGCGCAACCGACTGGAAGTCACGAAGCATCACTCGGCCGGTCCAACAACGGTCTCCGCCAACCGGTCCAACCGAACACAGTCCCCGCGGCCGCGCAACAACCGCGTCAGCCGAGCCTCGCGCGTCGCCAAGGGACTCGCGAGTTCCGGTAGCGCCACGTCGATGCCATCGCGCGCTGCATCCGCGAGGTCGATCGCGTGGAGCTCGAGATGCAGGTGTTCAAGCTCCCGCGCGGCGGTCGAGAGCCGCCCGCGCAGCCACTCCGGCCCACCAAGAAGGGTTGTGCCGATCAGGGGCAGCCGAAGCCGAGGCGTGACGCTCATCGGCAGTTCGACGAGCGGGACATCGGTTCGGCGGTGCGGCGCTGCGGAGCCAAGAAAGGAACGCACCCCGCGGAGACTCGAAGAGGAACGTCGCCCCAAGACTGCCATCGCCGCCATCACGCCAACCTTGCCCACGTAGTACGCAGGCGAGGGAAGGCAGGAGCTGTCGTAGCGGTAGCCCATCGCGGCGACCGCCCGCAACATCGCACGGCTGTGCGTGTACCCCGGAGCCCGAAAGCCGCACGGGCTGGCTCCGACCTCTCGGAGAAGCTCGTCGCAGCGGCGCAGGTCTTCGATCACTCGTGCCTCGTCCCACGCGCTCATGTCGTAGGCGTGGGACCACGAATGGCTGGCGAGCTCGTGCCCGGCATCAACAGCAGCCCGCAACACCTCGGCGCCCTCCCCTACGTCGTCCAGGTCGGCCTCGAGGTCGCGGCCGATCACGAAGAACGTCGCTTTGATCTGCAACGTCTCGAACAAATCGACGAAGCGCGGAAGCCAACGCGTCAGCGCCAGCCGAGCCGCCTCGCCTTCCACGCCGTGCACCGCGTAGTAGCAACCCAGATCGTCGAGGTCGACGCTGACCGCGGTGGTGCGCCCAAGCATCAGTCGCGCGCCGCGGACTCTGAGGTGGGGACGTCATGCTCCGGCGTGAGATGGATGGACACCATCAGTCGCATGAGGTTCTTGAGCACGCGCGGAACCCGGGCTCCCAATCGAATCGACGGCGCCCGCTTTTCGTTGAGCTCGACGGGGATCTCGCGGCAGACCCGCCCTGCCCGCTGAGCCCGGATCACCAGCTCGCTGGCGAACACATCGTGCTCGACGACGCAGCCGACGACGATGGGGAGCAGCGGTACGCGGGCGAAAGCTTTGAGTCCGTGGGTGTCGGTGCCGCGAAACCCAAGCGTGACCCGGAGCAGTCCGTTGTAGGCGCGGGTCGCAACGCGACGTTTGAGCGGGCGTTGGTCGTTCGCGCCCCGCATCGCCTTGGAGCCGATGACCATCTGCGCCTGCTCGCTGCGCAAGACTTCGAGTGCGCGTGCGTGAAAGTCGAGGTCGCACAGATCGATCTCCTCACAGACAACGAAGCGGCCTCGAGCTCGATAGATACCTTCGCGGAGCGCACCGCCATAGTTCGGCTCGGGGTACGAGAACGTCGTGACCTCCTCGAATCGATCGCCCAGCGCGGCGGCGAGTTCGGGCGTGCCGTCCCGACTGCCGTTCTCGGCCAACACGACTTCGAAGGCACCCTCGCCCAAAAGCGAACGGAGCCCGGCGACGAGGTCTTCGACGCTCTGGTTTAGGATCGCGGCCTCGTTGTAGACCGGGATGACGACGGTGACCTCGGGGTCGTTCAGCTGCTCAGCCACTGCGCGGCCTCCATTCCTGCGAGGATGCTGTCCTCCATCGAGTTGTAGATCCATGCGCCATAGCGGCCGCAGCTTCGAATCCCCAGGCCTTCGAGGTGGGTGAACAACGCCTCGCGAGCGCTCGCGTAGCCCTCATCGAACACGACGTAGGCATACTCGATGTCGTGCACGTCGGCGAATGCGACGTCGTTTGCGGTCGATAGCGCCCCCATCTCGACCAATCCGGCCACGATTGCGGGCAGGTCCGGCGGGGTGTCGCGGTCCGCGAGTTCGACGTACAGCGAGCCGCGGCCGGGTGGAGCCATCGCCGGGAGCGCGTTGGAGTAGCACCCAACCCGGAAGAACGGCGTCGCCGGATCGGGAGCGTAGACCCAATGCTCGTCCATCGGGACCGGCGCCGTCGTGCCGACATCGAGGTAGCGCCACCGAACCCACCGCAGCCGGCCGGCGGCCTCTTCAAGCTCGGGTGGCACGCCGTCGAGACGCCGTACCAGCTCCGGGAGCGGCAGTGTCGACACCAATCGGTCATACGGCTGCACGCGTCCATCGGCGGTGTGCACCTCCCGAGCCACGGGATCGATACGAACGACATCCGTCTGCGTGTGAATCGGAACCCCGGCGGCCGTGACCGCCCGGCCCATCGCCTGTGGAAGCGCGTCGATGCCTCCTCGGGCGGGGTAGCGATAGTGTGCGTTGTATCCAAGCCCATCCTGCCGGAGCCCGATTGCGCCCCCGATCACCTGGCGTACGTCGGGAAGCGGGACGAAGCGCGAGATCCAGTCCGGAGTGAGGTCGTCGTAGGCGTCGCCCCAAAGCTTGCGGTTGTAGGGGATGAAGAACTCCTCCGCGATCCCGCGCCCGAAGCGTTGCACCGCGAAGTCCTCGAACGTTCGTGGGGCCGCGGCGCCGGGTCTTCCAGCCTCGACCTGGGCCTCGAGGAACGTCGCCAGACACTCCTGCACAACCGGCAAAGGGAGGCCGTGGAGGTTGGCCTGGAACGGGTACGGCAGCATCCGGCCGTGGGTGTAGATCCCCGTGCGGCGCTCGATTTCTACGAGATCTCCGGGCTCGAACAGCATGTCCGCCAGAGCCCGGACCCGATCATCTCGCAGATGCAGCCAATGCCCGGTGATGTCGAACGTGTACCCGTCGCGGCGCCGACTTCTCGCTTTCCCTCCGACCTCCGAGGCACGCTCGAGAACCGCCACGGGCGCCGCGCAGGAGCGTGCCGCATGCAGGGCCGTCGAGAGTCCGGTGAGTCCGGCACCCAAGATGAGGTGCGGCGCTGTCTCGTCGCGGGACACGGGCGGCACGATACCGGCCCCACGCCACGGCGCAAAACCGCCTCCCCACGGCGCTTTACAGGCGGATCGGGCGCATGCACACTGCAAAGCGATGGAGCTGCGCAGCCTCGGCAAGTACCGACTCGTCTCCGAGCTCCCCGGCGCCGGTGAATCATGCCGGGTCTACCTGGTGCGCCACGAGGACGAGCCGAACGAAGAGCGGCCGACCTACGTCGCCAAGCTCTTCCAGCCTCCTCGCTCCTCGGTCGGAGCCGATGCCGCACGCCGCCAGGCCGCGTTCGAGCACGAGGTCAAGATGCTGCAATCGATCAACCACCCGTGCTCCCCAACGGTGCACGCGGCGGGCGATCAGGACGGCATTCCGTACGTTGTCATGGACCGGGTGGATGGCGTCCAGCTGTCCACCTTGCTTGGACACGACCAGGAGACGGCTCGGCCCCGCCAGCTCACCAAAGAGGTTGCGGTCTACATCATGGGACAGCTCGCCGATGCGCTTCGGCACCTGCACGGGATGGAGTTCATGGGGGACGACGGCCCGACTCCGCTGGCCCTGGTCCATCGCAACCTCAATCCCACCAACGTCATGGTGTCGCGCAACGGGGATGCCGTACTCATCGGGTTTGGACGCTCGCGTAGCGCCTGGCTCCCCGAGGAGAACGACGAGCGTGACGCGGGGGACCTTGCGTACATGGCTCCCGAGCGCATTGGCGGCGTCGCGGACCAGAGCACGGACCTGTTCGCGATGGCCGTGATGCTCTGGGAGATGCTTCGAGGCGAGCGCTGCCTCGCGGGCGAGAGCGACGAGCAGACTCGCGAGAACATCACCCGCTTCGACATCAGCCAGGCCAGCCGCCGAGTCTCGGGCCTCTCCCCGAAGCTCTCGGAGATCGTCCGGAAGAACTTGGACCGAGATCCAGGGCGCCGTTACTCGGGCGCGTACCAGATGCTGCAACGCTTGGCCCAAAGCCCCGAAGCTCAGTTTGCCGAGCAAAGCCGGGCCGCGTTGGGCGAGGCCGTGGCATCCATGCTTCAGCGCATCGAAGCCGCGGCAGGCTGACCCGGGCCGGACCCGGCGGACTCTTCGATGCCGGCACAAGCGCAGCCAGTGCGTCACTTCGCCTGGCTGACGGCTCTGCTCAGCCCAGCCCGGTCGGCGTTGCTTCCGCTCATCGGCGCGCTCGTCTTTTCCTACGCGTTCTTCGTGGGGGCTCCAGCATGGAACCAGAACTCCCGGTTCGCGCTGACCCGCGCGTTGGTGGAGGAACAGAGTACCGCCATCGACCGCAGCCACCACACCACGGGCGACAAGAGTTTCCGCGAGGGCCACTACTATTGCGACAAGGCCCCCGGCGTGTCGTTCTTCGCCGTGCTGCCGTACGCCGTGTACGCCGTCGTCCACAAGGTGGTCGGCACGGATCCTCCCACGTTCGCGGTCCGGTCCCTCGATCCCAAGATCCGCGAACTCGGCACCGTCCTCGACCCCGATGACCGACTCCCAGGCGACCGAATCGGCTACAGCCCTGCGTACCGCTTTGCGTTGTACCTGTGCACGTTCTTCGTGGTCGTCCTCCCCACCGCGGTCCTCGGCGGCTGCGCGATGTTCCTGCTCGCCCGCTCGCTGGCCGCCGAAGATGAACGCATCGCCGCGTGGGTCACGATCGCCTGGGGCCTTGGAACGCCCGTGTGGGTCTACTCGACGTCGCTGTACGGGCATGCGCTGTGCGGCGCCGCCCTGCTCGCCGCGTTCGCCATCTTGGAGTTGGCGCCAGAGGATGCCCCAGGCTCCGCGCCGTTCTTGGCGGGGATGCTGCTCGGCGGCGCGGTCCTGACCGAGTACCCCGCAGCCGTAGTCGCGGGACTCGCAGTGATGTTTGCGTGGCGGCGTCGAAGCCTGCGAGACGCACTGTGGGTCGCAGCCGGTGGCCTACCGTGCGCCCTGGCGCTCGGGAGCTATCACGCCATCGCGTTCGGCAGCCCGCTGGCAACCGGCTATGACTTTGTCTACCGCGAGGAGTTCGCCGCGGGCATGGCGGTCCGCTATGGCCTCGGCATTCCGGATCCTCACGTCGCCTTGGAGCTCCTCTTCGGAAGCTTTCGTGGGTTGTTCTATCTGAGCCCGGTCTGCCTTCTGGCCGCGTGGGGCTTGGGTCGCGGGTTGATGCGGTCCCCTCACCGCGCTCGCTTCGGCGCGGCCGCCATCGTCGCCCTGTACTTCTGGCTGCTCAACGCCGGCTACTACATGTGGGACGGCGGCGCGTCGGCGGGGCCGCGCCACATGGTGCCGGCGCTCGGGTTCCTCATGCTCGGACTCGTCCCAGTACTTCGAAACGTGCCGCGCGCGGGGTTGGTGCTGCTCGGACTCAGCGTCGTCCAAGGACTTCTGCTCGCCGCGGCCAGCCCCGAGGTGGCGCAGCATGGTGACCCGCTGTGGGAGTTCGCCCTGGGCCGATTGCTGGAAGCCACGCCTTCCGCCAAGACCGGGCACACGAACCTCGGCCTGTTGCTCGGACTCCCCGGGCTGCTCAGCGTCGTGCCGCTGATCGGAGCGTGGTTGTGGCTGCTGCCGCGGGTGGTCAGAACCGACCCGTAACCGTCAGCCCGCCCCATCGCCGCCCCACCGCGGGAGCCACGAACGCCGACACGCCTTCTTCATTGCGAAGCCTACGTGCGACGAGGACGTACCGAACGATTCCGCCGACGACCAGCGCACCGCCGACACCGGCGATCACCCCACCGCGAATCCGAAGCTGACGCTGCGTCGTTCGCTCGTCCTCGAAGGCTCCGTAGTCGGCCGCGCTCTCCGGGTCGAGGCCGTTGCCCTGTGCGAGGAACGCTGCGCCCACGCCCACGCCCACGAGGCCCACGCCCACGATGATCGGCGCAGGAATGTCCTTGTACCAAGCCGGCTCGGGCTCGGGTTCCGCCTCGGGCTCGGGCTCGGGCTCCGCCTCGGGTTCCGCCTCGGGCTCGCCCTCATCCGCCGCCAGCTTCTCCGCACACGAGATGAGCGCATCCTTCACGGTGGAGGCCGCCTCGCTGTTGTCGGGCAACCGTTGAAGGACTTCGTTGTAGATCGGGACCGCCTCACGACATCGGTCGAGCTTGTTCAGTGTCTGCGCTTTCGCGTAGAGCGTCTTCGCTTGCGGCTCGATCGCGAGGGACCCGTTGAGGTCTTCGAGCGCCCCGTCGTAGTCGCCGGCATCAAACTTCGTGACACCGGTGTCGTACAGACTCCGGGCCCGATCACTCTCAAACGTGTCGGCCGGCGCGGGCGCAGCATGTACGTGGGGCGCCGCAGCCCAGACGGCTGTGGCCACAACGAGCGCGGGTATTCGACGCAGGCTCAACGGTGACGCCATCATACGGGCCTCGCGCCGCAAGCCAAAGGACTAGACTTTGGATCAGAACCGACCGGAGAGCGATGCCCCGGTCAAACGTGGGCTCACCAAGGGTGTGAACGCCGTCCGGCTCTTGCGGCCGCGTACACCGAGAACCGTGTATCGGATCGCTCCGGTGAGAACCAGCGCCGCTCCGACCCCAAGGATGACTCCACCTTGCACCTGCAGCTGACGGACCCGTTCGCCTTTGGCCGCGAACTCGTCGTACTGCTCGGGCTGTTTGGCGTTCTCCTCGGACGCCTGCCCAAGATAGTAGCCGCCGATGCCGACACCAATAGCTCCAACGCCGATCAGGACCGGGGCGTAGGGATCCGCGTACCACTTTTTCCCGCTGGACTTCGGCGATGGCTCATCGGCAGGATCGGATGCCTCGCCGAGGCCCGACCCATCGCCCGAGCCACTGCCCACCAAGACTGGCGGCGTCACGGCGGCCTCATCCTCTCCGACCATCTTCTCGGCACATTTTGCCAACGCGCCTCTGATCACCGTACCCGCTTCACCGTTGGCAGGTACCAAGGCGAGCGCCTCGCTGTAGGCCGGGACCGCCTCTCGACAGCGGTCAAGCCTGTTGAGGCTCTGCGCCTTGACGTACAGGGAGTTCGCCGTGCGCTCCAACTCGAGCGAAGCCTCGGCCTTTTGAAGAGCACCCTCGAAGTCGTTAGCCTCGAACATGCCCACCCCCTCGAGGTACAGCTCCTCGGCCTCGGGGTTGTCGAACCCGCTCGGCGGGGCGGCAGCGGAGCGCGCCATCGCGGGACCGGTGAGGCTGAGGGCGACACCGATGGAGATTGCGCGCAGGAAGGAGCTTCTACCGATGCGTCTCAAAGCTGGACTCGTTTGGACCTTCTCGATCCGATTCAATCATGCCCAATGCACCGGGTTGGCGTCGAGGCCCACACATCGGTCACATCCCCGGTAGGCGCGCCGAGTTTTCGTCGTAGCGCGGCCTCTTCGTGGTTTCCGGAGCGGGTTCCTTGGGCTTCTCCGTCGGCGGCTTGACCACCTTCTTGGATTTGCGCGGCACCCGGCGCCCCTTCGTGCGCTCCGGTCGAGGGGCGGCCTTGGTGGTGGCCGCCTCCGCGGGAGCGTCACCGGAGTCGGGATCCACTGCGGGATCGTCTGCGGGCTTGCCCGACGGGTCCTTCCCTCGCCCTCGCGATGCCACTGGCACCGGGCTCGCCGGATCTCCCGCGAGTGTTCCCGGCTCTGTGGGCGTCCCGGACTGCGGGGAGGTGTCGCCCGCTGGCTCCTGGAGCGGGCGCTCGCTCGGATCTGGCTCCACAGGGACAGCCTCGATCTCGCGTCCGCGGCGGTCCTCGGCGGGCGCAGCGGCAGACGTGGCGTCGGCCTGGTCGTCTCCACCAAACACCATATACGCGCCGCCACCGAGACCGAGCGTGAGCAGGAACCCTGCTCCGAGCGCGATCGCCGGATTGCGACGCCGCGGTGGAGCCTCGACGAACGAGATGTCCGTCCCCGAGCCCCCGACGCCGGGGACCAGACCGGGTGTGGGCTCGCCGTGAAGTCGAACCTCGCTCGGTGTGAGGTCGGAGATCCCCTCCGGCGGACTGCTCGGCGAAACGATCATGGTCCCACCAGGGACGTCGGTCGAGGCCGGAGCCGAGATCCTCTCTGCCGCGGCCGCCTTCAACTCTTCGTCGAACAGCGCCCGCATGAACCGACCCATCCGGGCCGAGGACACCGGAAGCCGCGCCTCACGAGCGAAGTCTTCGAGATCGATCTGGAGATCGATCGCTGTCGGGTATCGGTTCTCGGGATCGACCGAGAGCGCCCGCATCACAATCGCTTCGAGCTCAGGCGGGTACTCCGGCCGCACGCTGCTCGGCGGCGGCACGTCGGCCTTGGCGACCCGGTTGAGGATCGCGAATTCGTTCTCTCCGGCGAACAGGCGTTTGCCGGTGGTCAGTTCCCACAGCAGCGTGCCGATCGAGAAGATGTCGCTGCGCCTGTCGACGAGTTCCCCCCGGCACTGCTCGGGAGACATGTACGGGATCTTGCCTTTGAGCGTGCCGGCGATGGTGGAGTTCTGAGCTGCCGCCGCCTTCGCGATCCCGAAGTCCACGACCTTCACGTCGCCTTCGTAGGTGACCAGCACGTTGGACGGAGACACGTCCCTGTGCACGATCCCCAGTGGCAGGCCGTCGGTTCCTATCTTCTCGTGGGCGTGGTGCAGACCACCGGCCATGCCCATGATGATGTGGAGAATGTGGGCCAGCGGGATCGGCGTCTGCTTGCGACGCGCGGCGCGAACGAGGCGACGAAGATCCTCGCCCTGGATGTATTCCATCGTGAAGAAGTAGGCGCCTGCCTCTTCTCCGATGTCATAGACCTGAACGATGTTGGGGTGGTGCAGCGTCGCCGCGAGGCGGGCCTCCGCGAGGAACATTCGAATGAAGTCGTCACTCGATGCGTGCTGCGGAAGGATGCGCTTGAGCACGACTTGCTTCTCGAAGCCGTGCATCGCCTGCGCGCGGGCGAGAAAGATCTCCGCCATGCCGCCCGTCGCAATCCGACGTAGCAGCTGATACTTGCCGAGGCGAGTCCCGGAAGGCTCGCCCGGCAAGTTCATGGAAACCCCTTGCACCGGCTACGAGTGTACTGATTCCCGGGGGTCTCGATCAAGGGACTCAGGGGCGGCATCGCCCCGACAGGTGCCCTTTCCTGACATCAGGGGCGGTTTCATACAGGCCACCTGTTCGGCGGACCCTCCACATCGGACGTGAGTGGCCGGATCCGGGGCTCAAGCCGGCCCAGAGGTCGTCGATGCCCAACCTGCCCCCATGACCTTCCACCTCGACGCCGCTTGGACGATTCCCGCGTCCCTCCAATGTGGAGCGCCAGACGAAGCCCTGGAGCTGTACTACGTCCGCATGCCCTTCGGGGCCGAGTTTGAGCAGCAGGCGGGGTTCGACGCCCACGCCACGCTGCTGGAGCACGTCGGCCGCGCCCTCGTCGGCGTTCTTGGCCTCAGCGGGCGAGAGTACGGCGTTCGCCACTGGCCCGCCGACGACTTCATCGCCTGGCGCCGCGCCGGCGGAGAGGAACTTCCCCAAGAAGTCCTCCACGCGGCCGTCCTCGAGGCGATTGCGCCCCTGCTCCCCTGCGCAGTCGATTCGTCCACGCTGTCGATCTCGCGCGTCCCGGTCCGGCTTGGGGATACCCAACGTGCCCGAGCGTTCGCCCGGGCCATCGCCGCAGCAACCCGCGCAGCGTCCGACCCCAAGGGCTACCAACTCGAGTGCTCGGCCTCGCTGCTGGATCGAGCGATCTCGGAGCGGGCGTTCCACTTCCACCACCAACCGATCGTGGACTGCCACGCGGGCAGCGTCATCGCGTACGAGTGGCTCTGCCGCGGGACCATGGATGGGATGAAGTTCCCCGACCTGATCTTCGGGGTGGCAGAGCGAACCAATCGCGTCCACGCGCTGAGCCGAGTCCTGCGCCAGATCATCGCGGACGAACTCTCGGTGAGCGGTTCCGAAGAGCGGCTGCACTTCATCAACATCCATCCGAGCGACCTCGACGACCCGCTCTTCGCCAAGGAAACCCTCGATGGAGAGCTGACCAAGTTCGCCTCCTCCATCGTCTTCGAACTCACCGAGCGTGCCGCGATTGGCGACTACCGCCGCGTGAAGACGTTTTTCTCGGCCCTGCGAGAGCGCGGCTACCGTCTCGCGATCGACGACCTCGGCAGCGGTTACGCTGGGCTCACCGCCCTCGCCGAGCTCGATCCGGACTTCATCAAGTTCGACATGGCGCTGATTCGTGACCTCCACCTGCACCCGGTGAAGCGACGGCTTCTGCAGCGCATGCATCAGTTCGCCGCGGAGATCGGATCGATGACGATCTCCGAGGGTGTGGAGATTGAGAACGAGCGGGACGCGCTGCTCGAGGCCGGATGCGGCTGGATGCAAGGCTACTTCTTTGCGCGGCCAGCACCCGGCTTCGTCGAGGTTGAGGACGACCGCTACGCCACCGCGCCCGCACCGCACCAGGGCGCGATGTAGCGGGAGTTCGCTGTCGGCCAGAATCGCGCCTACGGGAAAGGTTCCTCAAGCTCCGTTCCGGGATAGCCAGCCCCGCGTTCGAAAACACGAGCGCCCCAGCGTTGGGGTTGTCAAGTTCCCGAGTCGAATAAACTTGACCCAACCCGCCACCACCGATCTATTGTGGGGCATGTTCCGCATTGGGTTTGGGGTTGCTTGCATCGCGCTGGTGGGCGCGATGGGTGGATGTACGACCGACGTCGAAGATCCGGGTTTCACCGCGTCCAATGGTGGCGCGACGAGCGAGACAGCGGGCACGGAGAGCGCCGGGTCCTCCACGGGTTCGGACCCAAGCGGCACGTCCGTGACTCCGACGACCGACCCGGGTTCGACGAGCGACGCGAGCGGCACCAGCACCGGCTCTGAGCCCGCAAGCAGCAGCAGCGGCGGCGACCCGACGACAGCCACCGAAGGCGGTGGTTGTGGCGATGGCGTCGTCAGCCCCGGCGAGCAGTGCGACGGAGCCGACCTTCAGGGCCTTGACTGCACGGCGCTCGGACTCGGTACCGGTACCCTCGGCTGCGATCCGATGATGTGCACGTTCGACACGTCGATGTGCATGTCCGACTCCGGCGGCACGTCGGGCTGATTCGACCGGCTGATTCGGCGACCTGACCAGGACAGCTCGGCTCTCGCGTGCTCTCCACGCCAGTACACCAGGAACGACGGCGCACCGTCGCGTTCCTGGTTTTTTGCGTTTGCGCCTATCTGCTTTGCGCGCCCGGGCGGATCGCGTTTCCGGACGACGAGATCGTCTATCAAACGACCGCGGCGCTCTACGAGCGTGGCGGTCTCTCCATTCCTGGAATCCCGCGCCGAACCGGCGAGCCCAAGGGCGAACCCACCGGGACGTTCGGATGGGCGGCCGGGCCTGACGGCGAGCGCTACGGCTTCTTTGGCCACGGGCTCTCTGTTGTCGCCCTGCCCATGTATGGGCTCGGCAAGGCCGCCGCGGCATCCGCCCCCGAAGCGTGGCGCCACACCATTCGCTCCGACCACTTCTTCGTGCACGGCCGCAGCCAACACGACGACTGGACGCGACTGTTCGTCAGCCTGACCAACTGCCTGCTGACTCCGCTCGCACTCCTGCTCGCCATGGCGTGGACACGGCGGCTGGGATTCTCGCGCGGCGCCGCGTGGTTCGTGGGGGTGGCACTTGGGTTCGGCACGCTGCTGCTCCCGTACACGCGCACGTTCCTGAGCGAGCCGCTCTCGACCGTTGTCCTGCTGGGTGCAGCGCTGTGCCTCGAACAGCACCACCGGACGACCAACCCGCGTTGGTTGTGGTTGGCCTCGCTCGTGGTCGGTTGGTCCTGCCATGTCCACTTGCTCAACTTGATCGCGGTCCCGGCGTTCGTGGGCTACGCGTTTGCGCCGCGGTGGTCGGAGCGGGCGAGTCTGAAGCGGACTTGGGGCATCGCGATGCTCGTGGGTGCGACGGGCCTCGCCGCGCTCGCCATGAGCCAAGCCGCGCGATTCGGGAGCGCATTCGAATCCGGACGCTACGGCTTGTACAGCCACACCGTCGTTCCCGGACTCGAGCTGCTCGCGTTGCTGTTCTCACCCGGCCGAAGCCTGTGGTGGACCTCGCCCGTGCTCCTCGGAGCGTTCGTCGGTTGGCGGCGGTTCCGGCACCGCGTTCCTGCCGTGGCTTGGTTCTGCGTCGCGATGGTGGCCACGCGCGTGTTGTTCGTCGCGACACGGAGCGATTGGTGGGGCGGATGGGCGCTCGGACCACGCTTCCTCATCCCGATCCTTCCGTTCGCACTGCTCCCCGTGGCGGCTGCTTGGGACAGCGGCTCTCGCCGGATGCGCGTGGGCCTGCTGGTGTTGCTCGCGGTATCGGTCGCCCTACAGGTCCACCTCGCGCAGCACTCAGTCTTCGAGTGGATGCTGGTCCTGTACAGCAGCACGCCCGAGGATCCGGGATACCTCTGGGTCTCGCACTGGACGCTGGGGGGCAGTCCCGCCTGGGGCTTCGTGGATCTACGCCCCGACCTGCTTCGAATCGGCGCCGCTCAGCTTGCGCAAGCTGGCCACCCTGGGATGTCGCGCGTCTTCCTTGGGATCGGCGCGCTTGCAGTGAGCAGCCTCGCCTTGGCTCTGTGGCCGGGCCGTTCACGCTTGCGCGGCGAGACGAGCACGGGCCATGCTCCGGCGCGATGAGTTCCAAGCCTGAGAAGATCACGCCGCGATCCGAGGACTACCCGAAGTGGTACCAGGACGTGATCCGTGAAGCCGACCTGGCCGAGCCCGCCAAGGTCGTGAAGGGCTGCATGGTGATCAAACCCTACGGGTTCGCGATCTGGGAGAAGATCCAGCGCGGTCTCGACTCACGGTTCAAGGATACGGGCCACGAGAACGCCTATTTCCCGCTGCTTGTCCCTCAGAGCTTCATCACCAAGGAAGCCGAGCACGTCGAAGGCTTTGCCCCCGAGCTCGCCGTCGTCACCCACGCAGGTGGCGAGAAGCTCGAGGAGCCCTACGTCATTCGTCCGACATCCGAGACGATCATCGGGCACTTCTTTGGCAAGTGGATCTCGAGCCACCGCGACCTCCCGATGCTCATCAACCAGTGGGCGAACGTGATGCGGTGGGAGCTGCGGACACGCATGTTCCTGCGAACCACCGAGTTCCTGTGGCAGGAGGGGCACACCGCCCACGCCACCCACGAGGAGTCCGAGGAAGAGGTCCGCAAGATGCTCGGCGTGTACAGCGAGTTCGCCGAGGGCACGATGGCCATGCCTGTCGTCCGGGGTATCAAGACCGAGACCGAGAAGTTCGCCGGCGCGGTTCAGAGCCTGTGCATCGAAGCGATGATGCAAGACGGCAAGGCCCTACAGGCTGGAACCAGCCACGACCTCGGGCAGAACTTCGGAAAGGCCTTCGACGTGAAGTTCCAGTCCGAGAGCGGCGACCTCGAATACGTCTGGCAGACCTCCTGGGGCGTCTCGACACGACTGGTCGGTGGCCTGATCATGACGCACTCCGACGACGAGGGCCTGGTGCTCCCCCCTGCCCTCGCGCCGATTCACGCGGTCGTCATTCCGATCTACAAAAATGACGAGCAGAAGGTCGCCGTCATGGAGGCCTCCGAGCGGCTCAAGAAGCAGCTCTGCGCCATCGACATCGCACCCGAGGGCGTCCGATACCGCGACTTCATCGAGGTCCGCATCGACGACCGCGACATGCGTCCCGGTGCGAAATTCTACCACTGGGAGCGCCGCGGCGTTCCCATGCGTATCGAGCTCGGACCCAAGGACCTCGACAAGGGGCAGGTCTGCGTGAAGATGCGGACCGGCGGAACCGGCAAGAAAGAGTTCCTCGACGCGGGCGCCTTCGTGGAGGGCGTCAAGGCGCGCCTCGATGCGTATCAGGCCGAGTTGCTCGCGGCCGCCCATCAGCGGGTCGCGGATCGCACGGTCACGCTCGACACGTGGGACGACTTCGTCAAGACGTTCAAGGACGACGCGAGCACGTTCGCGTGGTGCCACTGGGACGGCACGTCCGAGACCGAAGCTGCGATCAAGGCCGAGACCAAGGTCACCATCCGCTGCATCCCGCTGCCCGGCCAGGGACCCGACGCCGAGCCCGGCGTCTGCATCAAGTCCGGCAAGCCATCGACGCAACGCGTCCTGATGGCCAAGTCGTACTAGAGCACATCTCACAACCTCGCCACGCCGCCTCACTGGTCTTTGGGCCCGATGGCGTTGTCGCGAAACCTTGCAGTACCCCGGTACAGCGGCGGCTCCGCTCCTAGCCATCGACCCCAAATCCGCTCCGAGGCGACGCGTCGAGGTTAGGAGATGTGCTCTAGCCATCAAAGGGGACCTCGCGGTCCCCTTCACTTCGGGGGCATGGCCCGCTGCGCTTCATCTGGAGCGATTCGTGAAACAGTTCGCGGAACTGCCGAGCGATTCCGGAGGAATTGCGGAGCAGCCCTGGCCGTCGGGCGCGCCCCTCGCGGTCACTGCTTGGTGCGGGAGCCCGGGTCGAGGGCGAAGAGGCAGGCGCGTTGCCTGACGCCTTTGAACTCGGAAGGGCCGCAGTCGGCTGCGCACGGGAGGAGGCCGGTCCCGTGCTCGCCGCAGCCGCGACGCCTCTCCACCTCGCCGCGCGCAGGGGACACGCATCGGGCGTCCGGCATGCACTGCGGTACGACCGCACTGACAACCCGTGCTCTGTCGCGCTAGCGTTCGATGATGATCCTCGCCACCGACGTGCACTACCTCAGCGAGGTCGAAGCGCGCGCGGCAGCGGTCGTGTTCGAGCATTGGGACGACCCGGCTCCCGTCGCGATGTATGCGGACCGAGCGACTGGTTTCGGACCCTACATCCCCGGACGGTTCTACGAACGAGAACTCCCCTGCTTGCTACCGATGTTGCGTTGGCTCTCGAGCGCGCACGACGTCGACACCATCGTCGTCGACGGCTACGTCGACCTCGGCACGCAGGCCGGCCTTGGTCGACACGTGGCGAACGCCTTGGCCGAAGACAACCTCACGCCTGCCATCGTGGGGGTCGCGAAGACGCAGTTCGAGGGCGCCCCCGCCGAGGCGGTCCTACGCGGCGAGAGCACGACGCCGCTGTGGGTCACGGCGAGCGGGCTGCCGAATACCGAGGCCGGCAACCACGTGCGGGCGATGTACGGACGCTTTCGCATGCCGACGCTGCTCCTGCTCGTCGACCACATCGCCCGCGGCCATGTGGTGCCCAGCTCAACCTAGCGCCGCCTACCGCCGCATCGCCGCTCAGCCGTCTTCGCCGGCGCGCCGCCGGGCGATCTCAGGCCGAAGCTCGATCGCCTTCTCCAGCTCGACGAGCTCTTCGGGCTTGAGATACGCGAGGCTCTTCGCGCCGCCACTGAGCACGACCTTGACGATCGGCTGCTCTCCCTCGAACACGGCTTCGAACGCTTCGCACGTCTCGATCTGTGCCATGAGCCGTCCCAGCCGCGGCGAGCTGAACTTCACCTGCTTGTGGGCCCGCTTGTAGCGAAAGACCTTCTTGTCCTTGAGGTCGGCGCTGGCCTCCGCGCCGAGCATCGAATCGTTGGCGGTCTTGATGCGAGCCCGCAACGCGTTGGGCGACTGACGGAGCTCGTTGTGCTCGAGGTCGGTGACCTCCGCCGTGTGCGTGACCATGACCGGAAGCTCCTCGAGCTCACCGTCCTTGACCTCGAACTTCCGGCACGTCACCTCGACTGAGCGACGTCCGAAGAGCGTGCCTTTGGTGGTGAACACCATCAGCGGCGACTCGACGATGCCGTGCAGATGCCTCGCGACGTCTCGCACACACGCAACTTCCGCGATGCGAACCGCGAGCAGCCCATCCCCGTTGGCGAGCAACACGAACTCAACGGCTGTGTCTTCGGGGTCGATCTCCTCAGGCGGAGCCTTCCCGGAATACGTTTGTTCCCACCCCAAGTCGTCCAAGGCCTTCAACAAGGCCTTTTCGAGCTTGGGCATCTTGAGCTGGGGCTCGCCTCGAGTTTCGATCAGGCCCGTTCCAAGGTGCAGCGCCATGGCCCGGCGGAGTATCGCACAACCGGCCGGAGGGAAAAAACACTCTGCAAGTTGATCTGAAGCCTCCGAACCTGAATTTGCCAAGAAATGGCAAGGAGACCCGCTCCGGGGGTACCCCGAAGACTATGAACAAACTGCACAGCGATGCCCTGCTGGGCGGAGCCTGGTCCTGGGAAGCCGACGAGGACGATGCATACGTCGAAGACCAGCGGGAGCAGATCCAAGACCTGCTCCGCGATCTCATCGACACACTCGACGACTGAGCCCTGCGGGGCTCCGGGCTACAAGACCCGATACGCGAGGGCGTAGTCGACGCAGGCGTTGACCTCGAGGCCTCCGACTCGCAGTCGGACTTCGCTGTCGTTGTTGACGCCTGAGCAGAAGAAGTCCGGCTCGACGCTGCTCGTTCCGCAGCACCCGGCCAGTCCGTCGTCGGAGGTGGCGTCCGTGTCGGCTCCGCAGTTGACCGAGGCGGCTCCGGCTTCGCAAGCGAAGAACATGCAGACCTCGAGGTCTTCGGCGGCGGTCACGATGGCAATCGTGCCATCGCTGTTCGGACAGTCCTCGCCCAGATCGACCACGTCGACGGTGTAGAAGTCGACGTCGTCGACCTCGCTGCTGCCATCGAGCTCGGACAGTGCACCACAGTTGACGCTGCCAAGTCCTTGGGCCGTGTCTTCGGTCTCGTTGGGCTCGGTGTCCTGCTGCTTTCCCTGACAGCCAGAGGGGTTGAAGCACGTGCCGTCGGTGCAGACGAGGTCGCCTTCGCATGCCTCGCCGTCACAGGGGCAGTTCGCGGTGCCCGGCTCGCAGACCGGCCCGGTCGAAGAAGACCCTTCATCCGTAGTGGAGGACGAGGTATCTGCGACCGTGGCGGATCCCGTGGTCCCCTCGTCGGTCGTGCTGCTCGAAGACGGGTCGGCGGTTGTCGACCCGCTCGAGGCCACTGCGGTGGTCGAGGAATCGTCTGTTGTCGACGAGGCGTCCGAGCTCGAACCACTCGAGTCACCGTCGCCGCCGCTGTCGCAGCCCGTCAGGCCGGCCGTCGCGAGAGCCACGGAGAAGAGGCACAGCGGTGCGCGGTTGCGAAGACGAAGAAGCGAAACCATGCGCGGAGAGTAGCCGGCCCGACCGCCGCCGACAATCGGTGCCATACTGCTCGGATCATGGCGGAGGACCTCCCGATTCTCGTCACTCCACAAGGACACGAAAAAGTGAAATCCGAGCTGGAGGAGCTGTGGAAGGTCGAGCGCCCTCAAGTCACAGCCGAGGTTCAGGCCGCCGCTGCGCTAGGCGATCGCTCCGAGAACGCCGAGTACAAATACGGGAAGCGCCGGCTCCGTGAGATTGACCGCAGGCTGCGCTACCTCGCCAAGCGCCTCGACCGCATGAAGGTGATCACACCACACATGCAGGCGGCCAGCGCGGGCAAGGTCGGGTTCGGCGCCTGGGTCGTCCTCGAAGATGAGGAGGGCGAGCGCAAGTGTTACCGGATCGTCGGCCCCGACGAATCCGACGCCGACAACGGCGCCATCAGCATGCAGTCCCCGGTGGCTAAAGCGCTCATGGGGAAGACCGTCGGTGCGGAGGTCGAGGTGCGACGGCCTCGGGGAGACACTTTCTTCACCATCGAAGACATCGTGTACGGCGACCGCCCCCAGACGTGACCCCCCAGCTCAGGCCAGGGCCGGCTCAGACCAGCTCGCGGCCGCCTACTCGGCGACGCTCGGCTCGGGCTCCGTCGCCGCGGCCGAAGCTGGAACGGGCACAGCTGTGCCGCCGACCTTGCCGCGGATGCGCGCGCCCAGACCACGCAAGTCATCGAGGATGCTGTACAGCGTCGGAACCAGAATCAGCGTGAGCACGGTGGCAAACGCGAGGCCGAAGATCACGGCCACTGCCATCGCCCCCCACATCTGAGCGCTTTGTGTTCCGGACAGGATGCGGAGGTTGCGGAAGTCGAGCGAGATGCCCAGCGCCATCGGAACAAGCCCGAGCACCGTGGTGGCTGCGGTCAACATCACCGGCCGGAAGCGAGCCGAACCGGCGTCGACGAGCGCTTCGTAGGTGGATATCCCCGTCGCCTTGAGCTGCTGCACGTAGTCGAGCAACACGATCGCGTTGTTGACCACCACACCCGCCAGCGAGATCACGCCGAGCCCGGTCATGATCAGGCCGAACGGAGTCCCGGTGATCATCAGCCCCCACAGCACGCCGACCAACGACAACACGACCGACGCCATGATGATGAGCGGAAGGTCGAAGCTGTTGAACTGGGTCACCAAGACGGCTGAGATCAGGAAGATCGCGATGACAAATGCACGCAGCAGGAACGCCTGGGCCTCCGCCTGCTCGTCCTGTGCGCCACCGAGGCGGAGCCCGTAGCCCGGCTTGGTGTCGACGGTCTCAATGTGGGCCATCACAGCGTCGCGGACCTCGGTCTCGCCGTGGCCCTCGGCGATGTCCCCTTCGATGGTGACGACCAGGTCTTGGTCGATGTGGTAGATGCTGCCGTTTCCGCCTGCGAGCTCGAATGAAGCGACGGTGGAGATGGGCACCGGGAACGTATCCGGGCTGGTGTCGAGCTTGCCGGGGATCCGCAGTCCTAGGACGGACTGAAGATCATCGCGAAAGCGGGGGTCGATCATCACCGTGATGTCGAACTCGTCCTCGCCGTCTCGAAACGCGGAGGCCTTGGTCCCCGCGACCGCGGTTCGAACCGTGTTGGCAACCGACGCTGTGCTGGTGCCCACCCGCTTGGCTGCGCCGCGGTCGATGCGGAGCCGCATCTCGGGTCGGCCCACGTGATAGTTGTCTGTCAGATCCGTGGCGCCGGGGACCTCGGAGAGCTGCCGACGCACCGAAGCTGCCAGCGTTCCGACCTCGTGGAAGTCGTCCCCGGACACCTCGACTGCGATGGGCGAGCCCACCGGAGGCCCCATACGCTCCTTCTCGACGGAGATTTCCGCTCCAGGGATCTGAAGGACCGCATTGCGGAGTCGGTCCACCGTCTCGGTGGTGGGCTCGAAGCGCACGGTCTCCCCGGCGCCAGCGGAGGCTTCGTCGGGGAGGAAGTCGAGTGTGATTCGAGCAAAGTTCGCGGCGGGTTGGGCCGCCGTCATCGGATCGCCACCACCGCTGATGCCGGTCTCCGCGACGAACACATCGACGTTGGCCTCGGTGGCCAAGATGGCCTCGATCTGCCGAACGATGGCATCAGTGGCCTCGAGGCTGGTTCCGTCCGGGGCGCGCACGCTGATCGTCGCGCGAGGCGGATCGGTCTCGGGAAAGAATTCCATCCCGTGGTTGTTGCCGGCGTAGATCGCAATGGTGCCGAACAGGGAGAGCACACCTGCGAACGCTGCAACGTAGCGGTGGCGGATCGCCCATCCGAGCGCCCGCCGATACAGCCGCATCGATGGGCCGTACTCGGCCTTTTTGTCCGCGCGCTTGGCCATCGACTTCGGCATAAGCCGGGCTGTCGCTGCGGGCAGAATGCCTACCGCGACCAGCAGCGATGCGATCAGCACGATGACGACGGTCTTGGGCATGTACCCCATGAACTGACCCATCACTCCAGTCCAGAACACCAGTGGGGCGAACGCGGCCACTGTCGTGGCTGTGGATGCCGCGACCGCGACCGCGATCTCCTTGGTGCCTTCGATCGCCGCCTGCCGCGGCGGCTTTCCCATCTCGGCGTGCCGATAGATGTTCTCGACCAAGACGATGGCGTTGTCGACGAGCATCCCCAAGGCGAGGATCAACGAGAACAAGACGATCATGTTGAGCGTCATCCCGAACGCATCGACCACCACCATCGCGAGCAGCATCGACAGCGGAATCGACACCGCGACAAAGAGGCTGCTGCGCACGCCCATGAAGATCACGAGCACACCGACGACCAACAGGAGCGCGGTCAAGATGCCGTTCTCGAGGTCGCTGACCATCGACGAGATCATCTCGGACTGGTCGCCCAGGACCCGAAACGTGACGCCCTCGGGCCACTTCTCTTCGTGCTCGGCCGCGAGGGCTTTGACCGCCTCCGCGACTTCGAGGATGTTGGCGCCGCTGCGCTTGGACACCGCCAGCGACACCGCTGGCTGCCCGTTCATGCGTGCGTAGGTCTCGCGCTCCTCGAACCCGTCGACCACCCGCGCGACATCCCGCATGAAGACCGGACGGTCGCCCTTGCGCTTGATGGCGACGTTCTCGATCTCGGCGGGGTCCTCAAATTCACCGGGGATGCGGAGCAGGACACTGGCTTGTCCCGCGTCAACGTCACCGCCCGGCACGTTCACGTTCTCGTCACCGATCGCCGCGATCACATCCCCGAGCGAGAGCCCAAAGTGGTTGAGGCGGACCGGATCGACCTGGACCTGAACCTCCCGGGTTCGACCACCGGTGAGTTTGGCATCGAGAACACCGCCGATCTCCTTTGCGCTCTCTTGAAGTCTCTCGCCGAGTTCCTTGAGTTCTTCCTGGTCGACCGGGCCTGCGATCGTGACGATCACGATCGGGAAGTCACTGAACGACACCTCGGTGACGGACGTCTCCTCGACGTCTTCGGGCAGGTCGGGACGAGCTCGACTGACCCGGTCCCGCACCTTCTGCAGCGCATCATCGATGACGACCTCAGGCTCGAACTCGAGCGTGATCAGGCTGATGCCTTCCGCCGAGGTCGAGCTCATCTTCTTGAGGTCCTTGACCCCAGCCAGCTCGTCCTCGATGGGGTTGGTGACGATGGACTCCATGTCCTCCGGAGACACGCCGACGTACGGCGTGGTCACCATGACGACCGGAATCTCGACGTCGGGCGACGCCTCCCTGGGCAGGGTGTTGTACGTCCACAACCCGAAGATGAGGATGCAGACCGTCACCAAGAAGACGGTGGGTCCGCGTCGGACGAGCGCGCCGATCATGAACCAGAGTCCACCGTGAAGGAGGGGCGTCCGTTCACGCAGCAGGTTCCCTGCCGGGAGAGGATCACCGCATCGCCATCCGCCAACGCGCGTTGCCCGACGACGACGATGTTGTCTCCGACCTCCAGACCGGAATCGATGACGACCTGGTCCCGCACCAGCGGCCCAAGCTCGAGCGTACGCCAGCGCGCAAACCCATCCTCGACGACGAACACGCCGTTGGACTCACGCTGGGTGACGAGGAACCCTTGGGGGATGAGCAGGGAGTCCTGCTGCAGGCTCTGCTCGACCTCGACCCGCGCGATCATGCCGGGGAGCAGGGCTTTGTCCTCGTTGGCGACCTCGACCTCGACGATGAACGTCCGGGTGTCGATATCGGCAGCAGGGAGAATGCGGGCAATCTTCCCGTCGCGCGGCTCGGCAAGCGCGTCAACGGACACCCTGACGTCGGCCCCGACCTCGAGCAGCCCCACGTCCCGATCGGCGACGGAGATGGAGACCTTGATCGGGTCAAGCACCACCAGCCGAGCCGCAGGCGTTCCAGCCCCGGAGACTTCGCCCTTCTCCAGCTCAACCGCCGCGAGTGCGCCATCGAATGGGGCCCGAATGGTCGCGCGTGACGCCTGAATCTGCGCAACCCGCTGCGAGGCCTGCGCGGCGACGAGCCGATCGTGGGCGGCGTCAACTTCGGCCGCTGCGAGGGCATGTCCAGCCTTCTTCACACGAGCCAGCTCCCGGCGGGCGGCCTTCACTTCGCTCTCAACCTGGGCGAGCCGAGCTTGAAACAACGAGCGGTCGATACGGAAGAGCACATCGCCCTCCTTCACCGACTGGCCGACTTCGACCGAGACCGACTCGACGTAGCCTCCCTGCGACGAGGCCAGCCAGGCGTCGCGGTGGCCCTCGACCTCCCCGGGAAGAATGAGATGAAGCGATGCCGAAGAGCGCTCGACAGTTGCGGCTTCGACCCATGTTGCGCGGGCCGCGGGCGTCTCGCGAGACTCGGCGGCAGCATCGGGAGCGGACTCCGCGGATGCGGCTGCATTGCAGGCGGGGGCCACGAGGGCTGCCGCGAGGAGAAGGCGATTCATGCGATGACTCCGTGGAGGTACAAACTCAAGGTGCTCTGCTCGAACTCGTCATCGAGCGGGTGGCCATCCAGCCACAGCTGCAGCCACATGTGCATTGCGCCGACCAGCGCGATCGCGGCGCCTTTGACGGGAAGGTCCGCGCGCAGCTCTCCGCGCGCGACCCCGTCGGCGATCAGTGCTTCGGTGCGGGCGAGGTCCTGCGCCCGAAGGGTCCGAATGTCAAGAAGGTCTGGGTGGATTGTTGCTTCGCTCTCGGCGCGAAACAGCAAGCGGAGGTCGTCGGGATGGACGTCCGCATGAGCGCGGAGCCGCCGGAGCCCGTCACGGAGTCCGTCGACAAAGGCCCCCCCGCCACTGATCCCTTCATAAACGACCTCGAGCCTCAACACCGCGGCCCCGATCGCAGCTCGGTAGAGACCGACCTTGTTTGTGAAGTGGTAGTACAGCGCCGGCTTCGTGCAGCCACAGGCCTCCACGACCTCTCGCACGGACGTGGACGCATATCCCCGCGACGCGAACATACGGATCGCTTCGTCCAAGATTCGAGCAGCCAGACTATCCCGGGGGAAGTCCGCCGCCGCCGCGCATTCGTCGCCAATCGTCATATACCGAACGGTAAGTAACCTGACACGGAGCGACAGGTCGCGCAATGACGGAATTGGGCCGACCGGCCGATTAGCAGCCGATGCGGACCAGCGCAATCAGCGGACCGTCCGGCGTGGGGACATCCTTCGTCGGCACCGGAAGGTCGACCTCCGCCTCCAGCATCCACATCGTGTCGCCCTCCACGTTGCAGAGCGTCTGCTGGACCCGCCATACCCGCGGTAGCTCCTCGTCGATGTGAGTGAGGTGGGCCATGCGGGCTCGGTGGTCGAACACGATCGCACCGATCTCTTCCACACACGGGGCCAACGCGCCTTCGAATCGGTCCTCGTCCCAGACCGGGTCGGTTGACCGTGATGCGATCGCTGCCTCCTCGTAGTCCTTGGAAGCCAACGCTTTGACCAGCGCCTGCATCTCGGCACGAATCCTCGCGTTGAACGACCGAGGATCCGCCGCCGGATCGGGAGGCGGAAGCTCGACTTCGGGGACGTCCTCGTACTCGACCGGGCGGCCGGCGGCCAGGGCTTCCCACTCCCGGACCAGCGAAGAATCGGCACGCGCCAACGTGGCCCTCAGGTAGGCGATGACATCTTCGAGGCGGTCGTCGCGATAGACATCGGGCACGGTCTGGACCAGCGCCTTGTAGACCTGGGAGAGATGGCGCAGCAGCACGCCTTCGCTTCGCCCCAGGCCGTATTGCTTGGTGTAGTCGTTGAAGCTGGCGAAGCGCTCCACCATGTCCCGCGCGATGGACTTGGGCCGCACGTTCTCACCCCGCATCCACGGATGCGCCGTACGGAAGTTCTCGTAGACGCCGTAGATGAACTCTGCACACGGCTTGGGGAAGTCGACCTTGTCGAGCGCCTCCATGCGCTCCTCGTACTCGACGCCATCGGCCTTGAGCCGTCCGACGAGCTCGGTCTTCGCGGTCTCGACCTGGCGCTTGAGCACGGCGGTGGGATTTTCGAGGATGGACTCCACGAGCGAAACGACGTCCAGCGGGTAGGAGTCTTGGTCCGGGTCGAGGGCTTCGAGCGCCTGCAGCAAGAACAGGGACAGCGTGTGGTGCAGCGAGAACTCGCGCTGCAGCCCCTCGGCCACGCGCACGGCGCGGCGGCCTTGCACGGCTCCGTCGAGCACCTCGACCACGCCGGCGGCGCGCAGGTCCTTGAACAGCTGGGCGCCGGAGCGTCGGTGTCGCTTGCGACGGCCCTCCCGTTCGTACGAGCGCCCGAGGATCTCGACGATGCGGCCATAGCCACCGTGCAGCGCGCTGGCATCGATCTCGCGCTTCATCACCGAGAGCAGCAGACCGTGGCTCATCTGCATCTGTGAGCTGAGCGCCTCAGGCTCGCTCTCCCGCAGCTTCTCCATCGTCTTCTCGTCCCACGGCACGTACCCGCGCTCGGGCGGCTTCTTGCGCGTGAACTTCTTCTTCTTCGCCATCGCGGCCTTGACCTCGGCCTTCTTGTTTTCGACGACATGCTCGGGCGCCTGCACCACCACGCTGCCCGCATCGTCGAAGCCCTTGCGACCGGCGCGGCCTCCGATCTGCTTGAAGTCCCGGACCGACAGGATGCGGACCTTCTCACCGTCGTACTTGCACAGCTTGGTGAACACCACCGTGCGGATCGGAACGTTCACACCAACCCCGAGCGTGTCAGTGCCCGAGATGAGCTTGAGGTGCCCCTGCTGTGCGAGCCGCTCGACCAGGGTGCGGTACTTGGGCAGCAGGCCGGCGTGGTGCACCCCGATGCCGTGCTTGAGGAAGCGCTGTACGTCCTTGCCGTAGACGGTGTCGAATCGGAAGTCACCGATCGCCGCGACGATCGCCTTCTTCTCGTCCTTCGAGCACAGGTTCACGCTCATCATGTTCCCCGCCTGCTCGGCCGCCTCGCGCTGCGAGAAGTTCACGACGTAGACGGGCGTGCGCCCCTGCTCATCGAGCTCGGTGACCGTGTCATGCAGCGTGGTCTCGCGGTAGGCGAAGTCCAGTGGAACCGGGCGTGTCGCGCTGCGGACCACCACCAGCTCGCGATCGGTGTAGGCCGGGATCCGGTCTTCGAACACCGAAGTGTCACCGAGCGTGGCCGACATCAACAGGAATTGGACGTGCGGCAGGGTGATGAGCGGGATCTGCCACGCGATCCCCCGGTCCGAGTCGGAGAAGTAGTGGAACTCGTCCATCACCACGTAGTGCACGTCCGCCCACTCGCCTTCTCTCAGCGCGAGGTTGGAGAGCACCTCTGCGGTGCAGCAGATGATCTGCGCCTTCGGGTTGATGCTGGCATCGCCGGTCATCATTCCGACGCGGTCGGCACCCAACGAACGACACAGGTCGAAGAATTTCTCGCTGACCAGCGCCTTGATCGGGCTCGTGTAAAATGCCCGTTTGCCCTCGCACAGGGCCTTGAAGTGCATCGACAGGGCGACGAGCGACTTCCCCGATCCGGTCGGCGTGTTGAGGATGACGTGGCGCCCACCCATCACCTCGAGGAACGCCTCTTCTTGGGCCTCGTAGGGGTCGACGCCGATCTCGGTCAGCCAATCCATGAAGCGCTCGAGGATCTCGTCGGCGTCTCTGAGCGGCGAGGCCGGGATCTTCGCGCCAAGCGAGGGGGATTCTGTACGTTCAGCGCTCACGGGGTGCAGCAAACCGTCCGCGCGACGTCGTTGCAAGCCCTCACCCCGCGGGAAATGGGTGTCGACGAACTCGGAGTTCATCTCTCGTGTCGACGCTCCCGATCTTGGATCGATAGTCGATCCGTCTGAACGCTGCCGGCCCGGCTCCGACAACCGCGTCACATGGGACCCCCTGTGACGCGGAGGCGAGGCCCTCGCGGGAGAGGCCTCAAACCGCCGTGACCCGTGGCGACGGACGCTTGGCACCGCTCATGCACTGTGACGAGGCATGTCTATTCGAACTGTTGTCCGCAGCAACGCGATGGCCGGCATCATCCTCGTCTCCCCCGGCGCCTGGGACGAGACGCAGATCGACGCCGAGAGTACCGTTGAACAGTCGCCGCTGTGGGATCCTCCGGCAGGCGACTACGAGGGGGAGTGGCCCACGCTGCAGGAGGTGGACAGCAGCCTGGCGTCACCGGCGGGAGGGTACTTCCCAGATTCACGTGCCGACGTCTTTGCGCGCAACGTCGTGAACGACCTGGTCGTCCGCTTTCCTCCGCAGTCGGCTGCGTCGCTCTCCGACGACCCGGAGTGCTCGGCGAGCATCGACCACGCTTCGCTCCTCGTCGACCCCATGCAAGCGCTGCAGGACGGAGACCTGGAAGCCAACGTCGAGGCCCTCTCAGCCCTGCAGTTTCAGCTGCAGTGTCTCGACGAGTCGAGCGTTCGGGTGCTGGACGCCGCGCTTGGGGTAATCCTCCATCGCGCCTTCGAGCTTCCTGAGGACCAAGGCGACGCGTTGGTCGCTGGCATGTGGAACTCCGCCCTTCTCGTGGCCGACCAGCTGATGCACACGGGTCATAGCTGGGTCGTCTCGAGTGCTGAGGAAAACAGGGACCTGCTTCGAGCTTCGCTCGAACGGTCAGCGTGGCAAACGGTCTGGTCCTTCAACCGCAGGACGGACCGCATGGTTCGGTTGCCCCCCCACATGTGTACGGGCTCCACATGCGCAGGAACAGCCACCTCCATGTTGGATGCGCTCGGTGATCCTCGTCGGTTGGGCGCTGGGTTCTGTGGCCTCGGATCTCTGGCCGCGAATGGCATGCGTTGTTCGCAATCGGTCGAGTGTGCGCCAGGGGAGGACGAGATGAGACTCGAAGGGGCGGCCGCGTTCGCCCAAAAGCTGCTTGGGCCCGACGTGTTCGCGCCAGACGTCAACGTCCTGGCGGGGTTCGTCCCCAACCCGCGGAGCTTGAGTCCCAACGGGTTACCCCTGTCACCAGACCTTTCACGGTTTGGTCACGCCATCGGCGGAGAGCGGGACGTGCTTTGCCAGGGCGGAGCGAGCCGGCCCGGGCAGGCCGGATCGGTCCCCCCTCCATTCGCTGGTACGTTCGAGTGTTTGCTTCAGCAGAACCACGAACGGGAAGCCGCGCTTGGATGTGAGATGGGTGCGGAGGCGGTGGGGTTTCAGTCGGTGTCGGTCCACAGTGTGCGGGACCCTGGCTGCGCCTTGGGTGGGGACGGAGAGCCGGCTGCAGCCCCTGCAGAACCTCCTCCTGCGCGCACGACTCCAGAAGAACTAACCCCGGCTCAGAAAGCGGCACTGAACACCGCGGTGAAGTCAGCCAACGACAAGCTCGAGGCCGAACGGACGAACCCGAGCCGGGTCAAGGAGCTCACCGGAATCGTCAACTCCGTCATTGCCTTCATGAACAACGACACCACTGCCTACCCCGAAGCAGGCAGCATTCCTTTGGTCACGGAAGACCAGGTGCGGGATGCGTTGGCCCTCGGTCAGGCCGCACCCGTGACCGAGATCATCCCAGGATCGGGGAAAACCCTCGGTGAAGCCGCGGCGGGGAAGATAGCGATCAGCGAGGAGGTTCTGACGGGCTCGCCCGCGGACCGTACTCGAGCCCACGATACGATGCTCGAAGAGAAGTATCATCTCGTCCTCGACGCGCTCGGGGTCCCAGGCGGGCCCAACGCCGGCGAATACCACCACACGATCATGCATGTGTGGGGTTTGTCGATGGACACGACCAGCGGTGCGCACGACAGCTTGGAGCCTGGCACGGGTGGCGAGTGCTCGAGTGCGGCCGAGAAGGCAATCAACGAGGCAATCGAGTGCCAGTTGCGAGCCGCCGAGGAGGCGCTCACGCTCGCCGGGCTCGGTCAGCCGGAGCTCATCGCTCCATGGGAGGATCCGCGTACGCAGAACTGGCACCCAGACTCGGCCCCTGTCGACGCGGTCGACTGCCTCGACCTTGGGGGCGGTCAACTGCCCGAAGTCGACCCCGCCTGCGCCCGCATGCTCTGCGCCGACGAGGTTGGCTGCGAGTGCGCCGGCGCCGAGCCGGGATCCGCCGCTGCGCTCCCGAACCTCGGAGGCCGCAACTGCATGCTCACTCTGTGTGGGATGGAACAAGACGTCGACCCCATCACGTGCGAGTGCCGAGGGTTTGAGGAACCGGCTCCGGGAACCGGATTCGGGCCCAGTGGTCCCGTGGATGGGGGCTGGCCGACCTGGCCGTAGGCGCGCCTGCTCCGGCGGCCGGTGTCGTCCAGGGCTCGTGTCGCGGCCGCCCTGGTCAGATCTGGACTGACGCAGGGCACCGCCGAGCGGTGTCAGTCCACGGGCTCAGTCTGGGGCTCGCCGAGCGGTCCCCCGGGCACGTCGCAACTCCACTGGAAGTTGTCGAGGAACGCGTACGAGTCGACGACGCTGTCTGCCAGGTCCTACACGGCAACCACCAGCGTCAGCGTCTCGCCGGGAACGACTTGCGTGGTCGACCGCAACCAACGCGTGCCACCGTGACCAGCGAAGCAGGTGCCCGCGAACTCCGGGAGGTCTGCGTCGTCGCGGAAGTCCAAGAATCCCGCGTTCAAGGAGATGGGGTTGCCAAGCTCGTCGAACGACACGTTGCCTGTCCAGCTGTCCGACTCCACGTAACCGATGAACATGTACACTGCGCCCCACAATGGCCAACGCGACGGTCGACAAGCTCCGTGTCAATGGCGAACGCCTGTGGCAATCCCTGATGGAACTGGCCGAGATCGGCGCGACACCCAAGGGTGGTGTCTGCCGACTGGCGCTCACCGACCTCGACAAGCAGGGGCGCGACCTGGTGATCGGTTGGGCGAAGGACGCCGGCATGACGGTCACGGTCGACAAGATCGGAAACGGTTTCTTGCGCCGTGCGGGCAAGAACAACGACCTGCCGCCGATCGTCACAGGCAGCCACATCGACACCCAGCCGACCGGAGGCAAGTTCGACGGCAACTACGGTGTCCTCGCCGGGCTCGAGGTCGTTCGAACTCTCGACGACCACGGGATCCAGACCGAAGCCCCGATCGAGGTCGCGTTTTGGACCAATGAGGAAGGCTCGCGCTTTGTCCCGGTGATGATGGGCTCGGGCGTGTTCGCCAAGGCGTTCTCGCTCGAGCATGCGTACGCAGCCACCGACGCCGAGGGACTCTCCGTGCAGGCCGAGCTCGAACGCATCGGCTACGTCGGCGACGAAGAGCCCGGGAACCACCCGATCGGCGCGTACTTCGAGACGCATATCGAGCAGGGCCCGGTGTTGGAGGACAACGATGTGGTGATTGGCGTCGTGCCCGGTGTGCTCGGGATCCGCTGGTACGACTGCACGGTCACCGGAATGGAGGCGCACGCGGGCCCCACTCCGATGGCATTGCGCAAGGACGCGATGCAAGTCGCGGCCAAGCTAATCCAAGAGGTCGTCGCCATCGCCCACCGACACGAACCGCACGGGCGCGGCACAGTCGGCAACGTGTCGGTGCACCCCAACAGCCGCAACGTCATCCCCGGGCAGGTCAAGTTCTCGGTCGACCTGCGCAACAGCACCAACGAGCTCGTCGACGCCATGGATGCGGACCTCCGCAACGTGATCGCCAACGTGCAGCGCGACTCCGGACTTCCCATCGAGCTGGAGGTGGTCTCGGAATACGCGGCCACACCGTTTCACGAAGAGTGCGTCACCGCAGTCGAGCGCGCCGCGCAGCGACTCGGCTACTCAAACATGCGCGTCGTCTCGGGCGCCGGCCACGACGCGATCTACATGGCTCGTCTGGCGCCCGCCGGCATGATCTTCATCCCCTGCAAGGATGGGATCAGCCACAATGAGATCGAAGACGCGAAGCCCGAGCACATCACCGCCGGCTGCAACGTCCTGCTGCACGCGATGCTCGAACGCGCCGGGGTTGTGTAGAGGGCGGGCCGGGGTTCCGCGCTCGGCAGTCGGGGGCGGTCAGGGTCCCCAGGTTGGGCTGGAGCCCTCGCCGAGGGACCAGACGCGGCCGTCGCGGTGCAGCACCACGACCTCTTCTCGAGCATCCACCCACTCGGTCGCGACGATCGTGTTGCCGTCGGGTGACAGCGCACCGCGGCCCGGGGCTCCGCAGGTGGTGCTCCACAGTGCTGGGAGGCCTTGTTCGTGGGCGTGAACCGAGACCCGGGTTTCGTCCGGGTCGCATCGTTCGGTCAACAGGAGGTGGCTCGAGGTTTCGGCCCAGCGAGCCTGTTCGCCGCGGACGGTGCCGACAAGACTGCCGGTGGTCGCATCGATCACGGCCCAGTCATCGCTTCCCTGCCGATCGACGAGGAGGCTGCGTCCGTCCGGCGACCACGTTTTGCTGACCCCAGCCCCGGTCATGAGCCAGGTTGCCGCGTCAACGTCGTCGACGGGGCCAACCATGAGCCGGCCAGCATCACGAAACGCGACCCTGTCCCCACCGGGCTGCAAGAGCGGGCAGTCCTCGAGCCGCTGTTGCGAAACGGTTTCGTCTCGGTCCAAGTCAGCAACCTCGACCACCCGCTGCCCCTCGAACACGTTCCCGCAAGCGACGGCCAGCCTGTCGCCGTTGGTGGTCACCGTCCTCCCGGGGAACGGCCAGGCCCGAGTCTCGTCGAAAATCGTCGGCTCGATCACAAACGAGCAGAGTTGGGTCTCGCCTGTGCCAGAGATTGAACTACCGCGCGCCTCGGTCACGAGCTGGCTTCCCTCGGATCGAAACGTCCGCTCGTAGAGTTGAAGGTCGCAGTCGAAGGTGCCGATTCGTCGCAGCGGGGCCTCATCCACCCGTGCGACGGACATGTCGCTGTACAACGCGAGCAGGAGTCCGTTTCGCATCCACGCAAGCCCGGTCGGATGCGTCGAGGACGGGCGGCCGTCGCTCAGCACCGCGGAGACCGGACTCGCGTGAGCATCGGTCCGGTGCACGCTGCCGTCTCGGAGAAAAGCGAGGCGTGAGAAGCCCTCCGGATCCGAGTCCGGTCCGCAGCCACTCATCAAGAATACGGCGGCAATCCGTGCCAACCAACGCATTGGTAGACCCTACCTTCCTTCTCTCTGGAAGAGAATTCCGGTAGGGCCCCCGTTCAAACCGTGCGTGCGGTTTTCCCCCACACGGCTTACCAGGAGGATCTCGAGCCGCCGCATTACGCTGC
>Ga0316204_10002509_pt1 | contig 41158 bp, 42 predicted proteins | sample 6monrhotite_MG_2_FD_205661 | JGI IMG/M metagenome (GOLD analysis project Ga0316204, IMG submission 205661) | Microbial mat bacterial communities from mineral coupon in-situ incubated in ocean water Damariscotta River, Maine, United States -... | ecosystem: Environmental > Aquatic > Marine >...
GCTTATCTATCAAATTAAGTGCTATAGACTTCGACAAGACCGACAAATATCTATAAAATTGCCGGTTTTCTCCGTTTCAGCACCCGAAGGTGATGTATGAATAAGAAGGTTGGCGTGGTGATGGGCAGTAATAGTGACTGGCCTGTTATGCAACATGCTGTACAGCAATTAGAAGCGTTTGGTATAGATTACGAAGCGCGGGTCGTATCTGCTCACCGTACACCGGATTTATTATTTGAATACGCAGCTACAGCACGTGAAAGAGGGCTAGCCTGTATTATTGCAGGTGCCGGCGGTGCGGCGCACCTGCCAGGTATGTTAGCGTCTAAAACCACGCTGCCCATATTGGGTGTACCGGTTAATTCAAAGTATCTGAAAGGCATGGATTCTTTGTTATCCATTGTGCAAATGCCAAAAGGTATACCTGTTGCTACATTTGCTATTGGTGAAGCTGGTGCGGCGAATGCCGGATTATATGCGGTTTCTATACTGGCCATTCAGGATGAAGAATTAGCTGAAAAACTGGCTGATTTTCGTGCAAATCAGCAAGAAGCTGTTCTTGCTATGCAGCTCCCACCAGAAGAATAAATATGTCGTCCTCTACGAAATCTGCTCCATTATTGCCTGGCGCTACATTGGGTGTTTTAGGTGGCGGTCAACTAGGGCGTATGTTCTGCATGGCGGCTCGTAATATGGGTTATCGAACGGTTGTTTTAGACCCGGATGTTAATAGCCCTGCAGCTGAAGTCGCGGATCATCATTTACAGGCTGATTATACTGATGGAGACTCGTTGGCGAAGATGGCTTCGATGTGTGATTCCATTACCACTGAATTTGAAAATGTGCCTGCTGAGAGTCTGAAATTTCTGTCTTCTCACAAACCGGTTCATCCATCGGCTGAGGCGGTTGCAATTGCCCGTCACAGAATTCAGGAAAAAGATTACGCTAGAGACTCTGGTCTAAATCCAGCGCCTTACGCTTTAATCACAACAGTTGAGGATTTTGATGCGGCCATATCTGTAACCGGATTGCCTGGCATTATTAAAACCACGACAATGGGTTATGACGGTAAAGGTCAACAAATCATTAATGATAAAGCTCAACTTGAGTCTGCGTTTTATGACCTGGGTCAGGTTGAATGTGTTTTAGAGAAGAAAATGGATCTTGCGCTGGAAATATCAGTGTTACTGGCGCGTAATGTTGATGGTGAAGTAGCCTGTTATCCGCCGGGTGAAAATGAGCATGTTAATGGTATTTTGCATAAGAGCATTGTGCCGGCGAGGGTCGATGAGGTTATTGCTGAAAAAGCACGTCAGCAGGCCATTGGTCTTGCCAATAAAATTAATTATGTTGGCGTATTAGCTGTTGAGTTCTTTATTACTACGGATAATCAGCTTATCTTTAATGAAATGGCTCCTCGTCCACATAATAGTGGGCATTACACAATGGATGCCTCAGTTGTTTCTCAGTTCGAGCAACAGGTTCGTGTGATCTGTGGTTTAACACCAGGTGATGCCCGATTAACTAGCCCCGTTGTGATGATTAACCTGCTAGGGGATCTTTGGCCGGTTAACTGGTTAAACTGTCTTGCAGACCCGACGCTTAAACTTCACCTTTATGGTAAACATGAAGCAAGAGCGGGCCGTAAAATGGGTCACATTAATCTGTTATCAAGCGACATAGATCAGGCAGTACAGGCTGCCGACAAGGTTTTTAATAAGCTTAAAAGCTAGTGTTGCTGCTGAAGTGAGGTGCTCAGTTCCTGTTACGCGAGGCACTGACCGCTCTATTCATACCTTATATTTATCATAACAAGCTTGAACCAGCTCTCAATTCAATCAATAAATTATCTACCGGATTGATGTTTACTCCGGCTCTGTCATAATCAGACAAATATTATAATTAAAGCGCTTAAATCAAAAAAGAGCGAAACAGGTGTGTGTGATGAGTTTATCTGAACCGGTACAAGAGTTTCATGGAGAGCTGGGGCGTCCTGAAAATGAGCAGATGATTGATTTTCTTAAGCAATATCAGCCTTCTGCCCATTCGGATATAGTTCAACTGTTAGTTGAGTCAACCAGTGATTTAGACAGTATAAAATTCTATTGTCCCGATACTGATAATCATGCTTATTATTTAGCGCATACCCCAGATGGTGTAATCTTTGCCGCGGCAATTGGCATGAGTGCTTTGATGTATCGTTTGCCTAAGCAGTCTATGTCTGGAGCGTTGGTAAAGGGTGGTGAAATCTTCAAAGAAATTGGCGAGCCGTGGGTGAGCTTTAATCCTTTTTGGCCCGATGATGATGAAAAGAAAAACAAAGTAAATATGCCTGAGATGAAGCAGTGGGCCAAACTTGCTTATTTACACGCACTATCCTGAATTATGTCCTCTAATCAATCCTCAGCTATTCGTTTCTATAAAATATGCGCATTTTTGGGCACATTAATTATTCTTGCGGATATTGGTTTTTCCTGGTCACGCATACAGGCGTTTGAAAATACGGTAACTAATGTATTTGAAAGTATGGTAACTAACCAGATGGAACTTGATGGTTTACAACAGGAATTAACCCATATTGGTAAAGTGTTAACGCAGGCAAAAGATACTAGTGTGGATGCACCAGAGGTTGATGGTGTTGTATATACATCATATGAAATTGAACGATTGAAAAATGAGCAGGCGAGCATCAGGTTGCACATGCAGGAAAAACAGCTGGATCTAGTTAGTTCTAGCAGCGAAAAAAAATACATAATGAACGAAGTGCGTATTCTATTTTTAGGGTCGTTAGTGTTTCTAGTGTTGGGTACACTGTTATCCGCATTTGGTTATCTTGCCTGGTATTTCAAAATAGAGTTATTCGAAGATAGACGTAAAACTCCCAGATAAATAAATCTGGACAAATAATTTCGGGTAAAACTTAAAAATATTGACGCAGAGGCGCAGAGTTTTTTGTTTTGAGTCGTGGTGATTACACTTGTCAATTCTGGCAGTTTAAAAGTTAAAAAGTATTCAATAATTCTTATTAAGTAACTATATTTTCTCAGCGATTTTGTGTCTCTGCGTCAAAAAAACATGTGTTTTTTGAAAAAAACGATAAAAGTTATGGGAAAAAATAGAGGTAAGAAAGGGCGCTTTTTATTGACAGCGAATCCCCAAAATAGCACTACCAAAAAATGAAGTAAAGTTATTTGTTTTATTTTGTGAAGTTTTTATTAAAATGTTGTTTTTATTGGTTTTTTTCTTGACCTGTTAAACTCAATCCACTATAAATTTAGTTAATTGAAAGCACTTACACCTAAGGAGGTGATCTAGCTAAATCTGATATATAGACCTGGAAAATAGTTTTTTGACAAACAGTATTTCTGATTTGCATTGTTTAACTAAATCAAAAGGTGCCATATGCCAAGACGTTCAGCTTCACAGAAAAGAGCTGCGAAACAAGCAAGAAAACGTATCTCTGACTCATCGGTTGTTGTTGATATCAAATCACGCAACTCGTTTATCGAAACACAGACTATCACAGCAAAAGCTGCGCCGCCGCTTCAGGCAAAAACCTTATCTCAGGGTCACTACATTACCGCAATAAAATCTCATAAGTTAACTTTTGGAACGGGCCCAGCCGGAACCGGGAAAAGTTATGTAGCGGGTGCTATTGCAGCAGAAGAATTAGAAGCACGGCGAATTGAAAAAATAATCATTACTCGGCCAGCAGTAGAAGCAGGTGAGAATATGGGGTTCTTACCCGGTGATTTACATGAAAAGTTTGATCCTTATTTTGATGCGTTTCGTGATTGTTTAAATGAACGTTTAGGTAAAGGAGCCGTTGAATGTGGTTTAAAAAATGATCGCATAGTTGTTTCACCTTTAGCTTATTTAAGGGGTAAAACGTTTAATGATGCTTTTGTTGTTTTAGATGAGGCTCAAAACTGTACCAAGGCTCAGTTAAAAATGTTTTTAACGCGCATTGGTGAAAACTGTCGAGTAGTTGTGAATGGTGATATTCGTCAATCGGATATTGGTAATCAGTCGGGATTACAGGATGCGATAAACCGATTGGGACATCTGAACTCGGTTTATGTTCACACATTTGAGCATGATGATATTGTGCGTAGTGGTTTGGTGAAAGATATTATTGAGTGTTATGAAAAATAAGTAATATAGTATAATCATTAAGCTGTAATATAATTGTGGGGCGCATTTTGCGCCCCTTTTGTTTTTTTCCACAGAGGCACAGAGAGCACAGAGTTAGATGATTATCAGGTGCTACGCACCCGATAACAATAATACGCTTTTCTCTGCATCCTCTGCGTCTCCGTGGCAAAAGTAATTTAAGAAAAGTTAATCTCCATTATGGGCAGATATAGACCTCCCGCCAAAAAAGGCTCTCCTTATATCACTGTTGAAGGCATGGCAGCACTTGAGCAAGAGTTGGATTGCCTGTGGAACAAACGTCGACCTTTAGTGGTAAAGGCATTATCAACTGCGGCAGCAGAAGGTGATCGTTCTGAGAATGCAGAGTACATTTATAGAAAAAAAGAACTGGGTGAGATCGATCGTCGAGTTCGGTTTTTATCAAAACGGGTGGATGAAGTAAAAGTCGTGAGTGACACACCTAAAAAAACCAATCAGATATTTTTCGGTGCCTGGGTTGAGTTAGAAGATGATGACGGGGAGTTGATTCAATATAGAATTGTAGGCCCTGATGAGTTTGATTCTGAAAAGGGTTTTATTAGCATGGATTCACCGGTAGCTAAGGCATTAATGAAAAAACTTGAGGGTGATGATGTAACGATTAAAACCCCTGGTGGGGTGATTAATTATTATATTAATCGTGTGCAGTATCAGTCTTTTTGATGTGTATCTGTATCGGGTAAGACTCTATCGCGACTTTTTCAGATTGCTAAACTGGTGAAACCTTACCCTGTTTAGGCTCATCCCCATCGGGGAAAGGTCTCGCTTTTTGAGCCCTGTCCCCTTAACCCATACCACCAAGAGTTGTTAGTGTAGGGAGCCGACTCCGTAAAACTCTTGATGGCATCAAAACAGGGGACAGAGCGGGAAAGATGCTCTTTCCCCGATGGATATGTGCCTGAACAGTGCATACTCTTACCAGTTTATAACTCTGTAAAATACCTGTCTCTGACAAACGCCAGCCATAAAGCAATTCATTAAAGTTTTTCAGATATCTGACGATATTCCTAATATGCCCAATAACGATATATTTAAGTCTCGATTATTAATCACTCTGCTGTTTTTGATACTTTCATTCAGCCTGCACGCTGCACAGCGTTATCAGTCGTCTGTGGATGAAGCAAACTGGAAAGTCCACTCTAGTCCCATTCAGTGTGAAATGTTACATGATATTGATCACTACGGTCAGGGGCGTTTTATATATTCGTCAGGTGGTGAACTGGCTTTTCAGTTGCATTCAAGAGAAGCAGCAAGACGTAATAGCGTTGCTAGCCTGTATTCATTTGCACCTTTCTGGCGTGAACCTGAAGAAAAAGAGCTGGCTCAACTGACAATATCCAAAGGAAATATGCCGTTTTATATTGGCGGTGATCTTGCCTATAGAATGTTATATGAGTTACAGGCAGGTCGTCACCCGACTTTCCATTATAAGGATTGGGCAGGGTTTGAAGATGATGTTTATGTTTCTGTATCGTCTGTTAAATTTCACAAGCACCTTGATGATTTTACCCTGTGTATAAGTAATGCCCTTAAATATGGATCTGATCAGGTTAAAGATACAGCGTTATATTTTGCAACTGATCAATCGAAGTTAAGTAAGCAGGAGAAGGCCAAACTCTGGGAAATTGCCATGTTTGCTCGTTTTGATAAAGGCATGAAAATACAGTTAAAAGGCCATGCTGATGGGCGAGGTAGGCGTATTTATAATAAAAAACTATCTGCACGTCGGACGGCTTCTGTTGAAAAATATCTGATTTCAAAAGGCGTGCCTGAAATTCAAATAAGTCAACTGGCGCTTGGTGAAAGCCGGCCTTCAGCGAGTAATCGTAGTTCACGGGGGCGTAAGAATAATCGGCGGGTTGATGTGTATATCAAACACGATAGTGATTAGTCGATTAAAGATCTCTGCTTTAACTCAACTAGTTGCCTAAATTCTGTTGAAAAAAGCTTTAAAAGCCCCCACGAAAGTCTTTCCTACGGTATAATGCCTGCCCTTTTAAAGTGCGCGGAGCAGATATGTCCAAGGTAAATAAAGTCGTTTTAGCCTATTCAGGCGGTCTTGATACATCCATTATTCTTAAATGGCTGGAAGATACCTACGATTGTGAAGTAGTGACATTTACCGCTGATATCGGTCAGGGCGAAGAAGTAGAACCTGCGCGTGCTAAAGCAAAAGCGATGGGCATTAAGGAAATTTACATTGAAGATTTACGTGAAGAATTTGTACGTGATTACGTTTTTCCTATGTTCCGTGGTAATGCTATTTATGAAGGCGAATACCTGTTAGGTACATCTATCGCACGGCCTTTAATAGCTAAGCGTTTAATAGAGATTGCTAATGAGACCGGCGCGGATGCAATATCACATGGCGCTACGGGTAAAGGTAATGATCAGGTTCGTTTCGAATTGGGTGCATATGCATTGAAACCGGGCGTTCAGGTAATTGCTCCCTGGCGTGAATGGGACCTAAGCTCCCGTGAGTCTCTTATGAACTATGCGAAAGAGCATGGTATAGAAGTTGATTTTGCGAAAAACAAGAAAAAATCACCTTATTCTATGGATGCTAATCTTCTGCATATTTCATATGAGGGGGATATTCTTGAAGATCCGTGGGCTGAGGCTGAAGATGATATGTGGCGTTGGTCTGTATCACCTGAAAATGCACCAGACAAGCCAACCTACATTGAATTAACCTATGAAAAGGGTGATATCGTGGCAATTGATGGCAAAGAAATGTCACCGGCCACGGTGTTAGAAACCTTGAATAAACTAGGTGGAGATAACGGTGTAGGTCGTCTGGATATTGTTGAAAACCGTTATGTTGGCATGAAATCACGTGGTTGTTATGAAACACCAGGTGGCACCATAATGATGAAAGCACATCGTGCGATTGAGTCTCTCACACTGGACCGTGAAGTTGCTCACCTTAAAGATTCTTTAATGCCAAAATATGCCGAGTTAATTTATAACGGTTACTGGTGGAGTCCTGAGCGTGAAATGATGCAGAAAATGATCGATGAATCACAAACTCATGTTAATGGCGAAGTACGCCTGAAATTGTATAAAGGTACTGTTTCGGTTGTTGGTCGACGCTCAGAAAATGATTCGTTGTTTGATGAAAAAATTGCCACATTTGAAGAAGATGACGGCGCTTATGATCAAAAAGATGCTGCGGGTTTTATTAAGTTAAACTCACTACGTTTAAGAATTGCCGCTAAACGTAATAAATAAAGCCGTTATGGTAGCAGGTCATGGTTCCAGGTAGTGGTTTCATGGCTTAACAGCTTTGTAGTATAAAAGCCCCTGTAAATAATTTGCAGGGTTTTTTTTTAGCTATTTCAATATGATTTCATTTGTTTTAACCCTCTAAATCCTCTCATATCTGGCTCTCTGTCACTTAATACATGGTCTATAATAATTAAGGACGAATAATTATAGATATGGAGAGCAGGTTTGGCACCAAAACTACATTTGGTTAAAACGATTAATATATTAACGTTTCTGATTTTAGTTTTATTTAGTTCTAGTGTGCCTGCAAGTGAGGCAGGTGCTGTGCTGGTTGATGTTCAGTGGTTAGTAAAACATCAAAACGACCCAGATATGAAAATTGTAGATGCGCGTAGCGAAGAGGATTATATAAAGGGTCACATTAAAGGGGCTGTAAATATACCGGTGGGTGACACATTCAACCCTGAAAAGAATACTGACAGGGTAGGAAATTTAAAACATATTAGTGAGTTATTTAGTAATGCAGGAATCCAGAATGAGCAGGCCGTTGTTATATACGATGGTAATACCTATATTGATGCGGGTAGAGTGTTCTGGGTATTTGAGGTATACGGACATAAAAACGTAAAGTTACTAGATGGTGGGATTAAGGGCTGGGAGTTATATTCTAATCAACCACTAAGCCAGTTAAATGATAAACCTCAAAAAACAAATTATGTACCGACTATAGAACCTGAAAGGCATATCACTAAATTTAGTATGCGTCTTGCTCTTGAAGATAAAAACAAAGTTATTATAGATGCACGATCAAATAAAGAGTTTAAGGGAGACGAATCTATAGCAATACGTTCCGGGCATATACCGAATGCAATTAATATTCCCTGGGATGAAAACTTTTTAGAAATAAATGGTATTAAAATGCTTAAGCCCATTGAGGATCTAAAAAATATATATGATGTTAAAGTTAAAGGGAGACGGGTTTTGCTTTATTGTAACAAAGGTAAACAGTCTTCTCTGAGTTATACAATATTGCGACAATTGGGGCATGATGCTGCTCATTATGATGGTTCGTGGTATGAATGGGGTAATGATGAAAAATTACCAATTTCAAAATAAAAATTTATTGTTAATTAAAATAATACATGTCTTTTAATTTAAAAAATATGCCAATTAAATATAAACTGACTTTATCGGTTTATATCGTGTCGTTCATGGTTATCGTTGTGAGCTTTGGCATTATGATTTCTCAGGAAATTAGTCATAGGCAAAGTGAGTTAATTGTTGAAGCAAAAGCTTTTAATAATTTACTGGCTCAGGATTTGGTAGCTATTGTTGCATTAGGTGAGGTTGATAAAGTATCAGATGTAACTTCAAGGTTAAGAGCGTTAAATAAAGTTCAGACCTTAACGGTTTATAATAAGAATAAACAGGCAGTTTATTCTTATGGCCAGAAAGATACTAACGAGTCTTCAGTGTTGCCAGAAAATTGGCAGCGAGAATATGAACTGGTTAATGATTCGTTATTATATTATGAAAAATTAAAATATCATGGAAGTGAGTATGGTTATATTTTTATCAGGCTGTCAGCAGCGGAAATTAATGAAACAATAAATAATAAAATTCAACAGGCGATAATTGTTTTATTTATATTGTTAATCACATCATTCTCTCTTGCATGGTTAATACAGCGGTATTTTTCAAACCCGATTCAGCAGCTTGCGGGCGCATTACGAAAAACGGTGTTAGAGCATGATTATTCTTCAAGGTTACCGGTTAATCGTGAAGACGAAATTGGTGATCTCTTTAGTGGCTTCAACGAACTTCAAAATCAGATAGAAGAGGAAAAAAGAGCATTACAGGATCAGCAGTTTGCATTTGATCAACACAGCATAGTAGGTATTACTGATTCAAAAGGCACGATAACTTATGCAAACGATATGTTTGTTAAAATTAGTGGTTATAGTAAAGAAGAGTTAATCGGAGAAGATCATCGATTATTAAATTCGTCATATCACGACGAAAAGTTTTTTAAAAATATGTACAAAACAATATCTGCTGGAAAGGTGTGGCGTGGTGATATTTGTAATAAGGCAAAAGATGGCTTCGAGTACTGGGTGGCTACGACAATCGTTCCATTTATGGGGGCAAATAAAAAACCCATAAGTTATATGGCAATAAGAACGGACATAACGGAACAGAAAAGTGCAAAATCTAATTTAACCCGTGCTCAGAAAATGGTACATATTGGAAGCTGGGAGAATGATTTAATTAGGAATAAACTGCATTGGTCTGATGAGATTTTCAATATATTTGAAATTGATGATGAAGTTTTTTCGGCAACTTATGAAGCATTTGTGGAGGTTATACACCCGGATGATCGTGAAATGGTTGATAAAGCATATAAAGAATCTGTTAAAAACAGGCTGCCTTATGAAATTGAGCATCGCTTATTAATGAAAGACGGGCGAATTAAAATAGTTAATGAACAATGCGAGACATTTTATGATGAAAATGGAAAACCATTAAGATCAATAGGTGTAGTACACGATATTACAAGTAGTAAACATACGGAAGAAGCCTTGAGGCGCTCACAAAAAATGGATGCAGTCGGGCAGTTAACCGGTGGTATTGCGCATGATTTTAATAATATTATGGGCATTATTTTAGGTAATGTCGAACTGCTGGAATTACAGGATATTCAAGACGAAAAAATCACTAAACGGCTCGAACCCATTAAAAAATCTGCGCAACGTGCAGTTAATTTAACCAGACAGTTGTTATCTTTCTCTCGTCGAAAATCAGACCAGCTTAGCGCTACAAATATTAATGATCAACTTTCAGAAATGAAAAGTTTGATTGTTCATTCAATTACACCTGAAATTGAGGTGGCTTATCAGTTTGGTAAAGATCTCTGGATAACGAAAATTGATCCCGGCGACTTTCAGGATGCAGTATTAAATATTGTTATAAATGCCAGGGATGCAATGGATCGATGTGGGCACCTGACCATCGAGAGTACCAACTGTCATTTAGATGAAAAATACTGTTCACATAATCCTGAAGTTAAACAGGGAGATTATGTTCAGCTAGTTATTAGTGACAATGGTAAAGGCATGTCAGTTAAGCAACAGGAACGAATCTTTGAGCCGTTTTATACAACAAAAGCCGAAGGTAGTGGTACAGGACTGGGATTGGCAATGGTGTTTGGTTTTGTTGAACGTTCTGAAGGGCATATTAAAGTTTATTCAGAAATAGGTATAGGTACAACGTTTAGAATATATTTACCCAGAGCTTATAAAACAGTTGAATTAGAATCTGGGCTCAGTGAAGATAAAAGTGAGTCATTATCCCAGGGAAATGAAACGATATTAGTTGTAGATGATGAAGAGGGTTTACGTGATTTAGCTCGAGATACTCTTGAGTATTTAGGGTATAAGGTATTAACTAGCAGTAATGGCAAAAAAGCTTTGCAGGTGTTAGAAGAAAACCCTGATATAAATTTAGTATTTAGTGATGTTGTTATGCCTGGTGGGATTAATGGATATGAGCTTGCAGAGCAGGTAGCAGAAATGTACCCACAGTTAAAGATATTATTAACATCGGGTTATACTCAGAAGGCTGTTGCCAGAAACGGGCAGGCTCGATTTGCTAGTAATCTACTGAGTAAACCTTATAGTCGACAGGAACTCGCGAAAATAATAAGGGATATGCTTGGAGAGGCTGAATAATATTATGGCATTACAAAATACAGTGTATCTAATTGATGATGAGGCAGAGATGGTTGAGCTGCTATCTGAAGTAATTGGATTGATCGGGCTTGAAACAGAAGGTTTCACTCAGGCGAGTGTTTTTTTTGAGCAGATAAAAGTGTTTGCCACGGGATCTGTTTTGATTCTTGATTTGCATATGCCAGAAATGGACGGAATTGAAGTTATGCGTCGCTTAGCGGGTATGGATAATCCACCGGCATTAATACTGGTAAGTGGTCATGATGCCGGTGTATTACATTCAGCGGAAAAATTATGTGAAGCTCATAAGCTGGAGTTGATAGCATCTTTGGGTAAACCTTTACCTCTGGATACTGTTCGAGAGTTATTAAAAAAGCATATGAGTCGGTCTTTATCTGATGATAGTCAGGTTGCTAATTCAAATTTTGTTACTATCAGCCCTCAGGAGCTTGAGTCAGCAATAGAAAATAATGAGTTAGTAATGCACTATCAGCCGCAGATAGCAGTAGCAACGGGCATGCCTACTGGTGTAGAGGCGCTTGTTCGCTGGCAACATCCAGTGCATGGTTTAATTTTTCCAAATAGTTTTATTGGTATTGCAGAAAAAAATGGATTGATTGGCTTATTAACACAGTGGGTTATTAAAGCCGTTGTAAACCAGGAAAAAGAGTGGCTGTCAAAAGGTCTGACAATTACAGTATCTGTTAATATTTCGGCAGAAAATATTACAAGTTTGGCGTTACCGGAACAATTAAGTAAATTATTAGAAGACAACAAACTGGACCCTACGCGTTTGATTTTAGAAGTTACTGAAAGCGCTTTAATGGGTGAGCTGGTAACGTCTCTAGATATTCTAACGCGCCTTAGGCTTAAAGGGCTGCAGTTATCGATTGATGATTTTGGTACGGGTTATTCTTCTCTGTCGCAACTTCATAAAGTTCCGTTTACGGAACTAAAAGTAGACCAGAGTTTTGTTGGAAAAATATCTGTAGATGATGAAGCCAGAGCTATTGTAAAGACCTGTATTATGCTGGGACATGAGCTTAATATGAAAGTTGTGGCTGAGGGGGTAGAGGATGAAGAAACACTTGAACATTTACGGCTTATGGGATGTGATGTTGCACAGGGTTACTATATTAGTCGACCGGGACCAGAGGATGAGCTTCTAAACTGGCTGAGATCAAGGTCTTAATGAGTTTAGAAACAAACAAATCAATAAATTTCTTTTTAGAAAATGCAAGCCATGAAGTTAGGACTCAGTTAACAGCGGTTTTGGGTTATTCGGAATTATTACTACATAATAAACAAACTGACGCTGATCGTGATAATTCAATTCAAACTATCATTCGTAGCAGTCGTCACCTTCAAATACTTTTCAATAAAATTCTTGAAGTATCAAAAATACAGTCGGATCAGCTTTTGTTACAAGAGGTTGATGTTTCAGGGCTTGAGTTACAGGCAAATGAAAAATATGCAAAAAAAATAGATGAGTTGTTAATGGAAGAAAAAGAAAGTTATATGGATACTGTAAATACATATAGTAATGTTGTTACAGGGAAAGTGTTACTTGCAGAAGATAACATTGATAATGAGAAATTGATTTCTCTTTATATTAGAACCGCCGGTGCAGAAGTAGATGTTGCAGTAAATGGGAAACAGGCAGTAGAAATGGCATTACAGAATAATTATGATTTACTTTTAATGGATATTAATATGCCCGTAATGGGCGGTTTGGAAGCGATTAGAATTCTGAAAGATAAAGAATATAAAGTACCTATAGTTGCACTTACGGCTAATGCATTTCTAGATATATCTGAAAGCTTTCCAGGAAGTACAGGCAGTGATTTTTTGACTAAACCAATTGACAGGAAACGTTTTTATGAAATCTTACGTGAATATTTACAGTCATCATCAGATGAATTGATTCCTCTAAGATCAAGTCTCTTAGATAATGAACCCGAGTTGCATGACTTGATAAAAAAATATATTAATAAATATCCGGATATGATTAGAGAACTTAAAATAGCATTTAAAGAGACGGATCTTAGTTCATTTGAAATGTTATTACATGATATTAAGTCAACGGGCGGAAACTATGGGTTTATGTTAATTACTGATCTGGCTATCATGATAAAAACACACTTAAATAACCATAATGTTAAAGCAGTTAAGCCCTTGCTAGATGAGCTTGAGGCCCTGCATCAGAGAATGTTGCTGGCATTGTGATTTATATGAATATGATCCATCGTTTTTTTTAGTTTTCCTGCAATAAAAATATTCTATTTTAATTATCTGTAAGGTGATTAAAAAACATGGGCTAGTAATTAACCCATGTCTTTTAATTTAAAGAAAAGACAGAATTTCTGATTCTATATTTTCTTTATCAATAACAATTTTCTGTGTTATCTCTTTTTCGAATAATTCACTAATTACCTGTGGTATTTCGATATTTGCTTCTTTAGCAATTGAATTTAATGCGTCAAGATCATGAGTGTCTACTTCACCAGTTAAAGCGTTAGCAATTACAGGTGAAAATTTTGTCCATTCAGCAGTAGAATATACAATGGTTTTTAATTCTTTATCTCGACATGTGTCATATGCTTTGAAGCAGGTTGCTGTATGCGGGTCCATTAAATAACCTTTAGCAAATGCATCTTTGATATATTTTTTGCCTTCATCATCGTTACAATAATCAGCCATGAAAATATTTTGTATTGTCTTTAGCTCAATATCGGTTAGCTGGTAGTAGTTTTCGTCATCTAACTGTTGCATGAGTTCTTTTGTACGAGTTTCACCAAATAGATCAAATAAGATACGCTCAATATTAGATGATTTTAAAATATCCATTGCGGGTGACGTAGTTGCGATAACAGATTTATTGCGTAAGTCATAAGCACCCGTTTTAATTAGCTGTGTAAGTATGTTGTTATTATTGGACGCAATTAATATTTTTTCTACAGGCAGACCCATTTTCATTGCGTAGTAACCACCTAATGCATTGCCGAAGTTTCCACTAGGCACGTTAAGGTAAACTGCTTCACCTAATGTGATGGCTTTCTGGCGTACCAGTTCAAGATATGAATGAATATGGTATATAGTCTGAAAAATAATACGACCAAAATTAACTGAGTTTGCTGCAGACAGAAAAATATTTTTTTCCTGTAACTTTTGTTTAAAAGTTGCAGAGCCTAATAATTGCTTGAGTGCTCTCTGTGCATCGTCAAAATCACCGTGTATACCAATTACTTTAAGGTTTTTGGCGTCTTCGGTTACCATTTGTAATCGCTGTACATCAGACGTACCACCATCAGGGTATAAACAGGCAACCTGAACATTGTCACGATTTTTAAATGTTTCTAAAGCCGCAGGGCCGGTGTCACCCGATGTGGCAGCGAGTATCAGGTAATTCTCATTACGTTTCTGAGCTAAGGCTGATAAAACTAAGCCAAATGGTTGTAGAGCCATGTCTTTAAATGCACGGGTAGGGCCGTGATATAACTCACTCACATATAGGTCATCGTAAACTTTATTGACGGGAACCGGGTTGCTGCTGTCATCAAATTCATCGTATAAATTCAGCGCTTTTTCAATTACATCCTGATCAATATCAATTTCAAATGCAGCTAGTAAATCGCGGGCCAGGGTTTTGTAATCAGAGTTCAGGTGGTTTTGTAGAAAGTCCTGTCCCAGATCGGGTAACGATTCTGGTGAATATATGCCACCGAAGGATGAAATAGGTCCTAGAATTGCTTCAGAAAAATTAACATGGGTTGGACGTTGTCCATCGTTGCCGCGGGTTTCAATAAATTTCATAAGATCGAGAATGCATAATATAAGGAGCTGTGGATTATAACGAAAAAGATCTTCTATTTCATATTGTTTCGTATAAGCTTTTGCGAAGGAAGTGGCTGACTAAGGGTGCCAGCTAGTAATGCGTTAACTTCTTAGCGGTTCACTGGCTATTCTAGAGAAGAAAGATTGTGGCCAGCCCAAGAAATGCAAGTAAACCTACAATATCAGTGATAGTTGTTAAAATTACACTGCCTGCAATGGCTGGATCTATATGGAATTTCTTTAAAATTACGGGTATGGCAACCCCTGAGGCCGCTGCAAAGATTAAATTAATAATAAGCGCAGCAGCTATAACCAGGCCTATTGAGTAGTCGTTAAACCATAAACTGGCGATAAGTGCGACAACGATAGCCCAAATTACCCCGTTAAATAAACCGACCATGACCTCTTTATTGAAAACCCATAAGCGATTACTGCGGCTGAACTGCCCTAATGCCATACTGCGTATAACTAGTGTGATTGTCTGACTACCGGCAATTCCCCCCATACTCGCGACCACGTTCATTAATATAGCGACCGTGACGACCTTCTCCAGTGTTGTTTCAAAATTACTAACGACCCAGGATGCAAGAAATGCAGTTATCAGGTTAATGCCTAACCAGATTGTTCGGCGGCGTGAACTTGAAAAAACAGGCGCAAACAGGTCTTCTTCATCGTTTAAGCCTGCCATACTTAAAACTGAGTGATCTGCTTCATCACGAATAACGTCAACTACATCATCAACCGTAATGCGTCCTAACAACATATTATTACCATCAACAACAGGAGCAGAGATTAGATCAAGGTCTTCGAATAACATCGCAACATCGTTGTCTTCCATATCAGATGGAATGGCAGCAATCTTGTCATCCATAATATCCTCAACCGTATCCTCGGGTTGATTTATCAGTAACTGTGATAAAGGCAGGATGCCAAGGTAATGGTTCTCCCTGTCGACCACGATTAGATGATCGGTTGGTTTTGGAATGTCACCCAATAAACGTAAATAGCGTAATACTACATCCAGTGTCACCTCAGGGCGCACCGTGATGGTATCGGTGTTCATCATGCCGCCAGCGCTATCTTCCGGGAATGAGAGTACTGATTCGAGCAGCTTGCGGTGCTGGCTATCCAGGGAATGTAATACCTGATCGATTACTGTATCAGGCAGTGATTGTACAAAGTCAGCTGAGTCATCAACTTCAAGGTCTTCAGCAACCTCTACCAGTCGCTGTGGAGACATGCCTTTAATAAGACCGTTACGAATTTCATCGCCGACATTTATTAGAACTTCCGCTTCTAGTTCTTTAGAAACCAGTGGCCAGATAACGAGTCGTTCATGTGAAGGAAGAGATTCTAGTAGGTGAGCTATTTCAGCAGGGTGAAGGGCATTGAGCATGCCCTGAGCATGGTGAAATGTGCCTGATTCCAGAGCATCAGACAAAGCCTGTAGTTGCTGTTCAGTTTTTTCTGTGGTGTCTGTGCTATCTACCATGTTTATTCAGCCCGGTGCATGGTTTTATTTATAGTTGGCAGTTTAGCGAAGAATTGCTTATAAACATAGTCGTAAGTGATAAGTTAAAAACAAAATTAAACTCTTGTTGAGCCCAATTGTGAATACCTGGTTAGAGGCGTTCAATTATGGGTTTAGGTGAAGCGTCTATTTAATTCATCAACAGCAAGATTGATTTCAGTTGGGTCAGACAATTTCATTATTTCTTCTGTTAACGGCCGAAGTTTAGCTATTTCACTGTTGTTTATGATGTGTTTTATATCTAATAAACTATTCGCCTGCACACTGAAACATTGCAATCCCATACCTAATAACAAACGAGTGTATTGCGTATCAGAAGCCATTTCACCGCACATGGAAACACGAATGCCCTGAGTCTCACCGGCATTGAGTGTCATTTGAATAAGTTTTAACACAGCCGGATGTAAAGGGTTGTACAGATAACTAACCTCATCATCAATACGGTCAAAAGCCAGAGTGTATTGAATTAAATCATTGGTACCTATAGATAAAAAGTCCAGTTTACTTGCCAGGCTATCAGCTACGAGTGCTGCGGATGGAACTTCAATCATGGCACCAATTTTAATATTCTGATCAAACCTTACTCGACGTGACTTTAACTCTGACTTAGCTTGCTCAATTAGCTCAAGCGCCTGCTCTAATTCTGTAATGCAGCTAATCATGGGAATCATCATGCAGGCAGGCCCATAACCCGCAGTCCGTAATATGGCTTTAACCTGAGGTAAAAAAATTGACGGGTCTTTTAAACAGCGTCTGATGGCACGTAAACCTAAGGCGGGGTTATGCACTAGTGGGCCGTGCTGGGTTGTGTCAGCAAGCTCCTTGTCTGCACCCAGATCTGTTGTTCGTATTGTTAGGGGGTGTCCTTTAAGAGAACGTAATGCGCGACGATATGTTTCAAACTGTTCTTCTTCACCAGGCATATCATTATGCTCAATAAAGAGCATTTCTGTGCGATATAAACCGACACCTGTATGGTCAAACTGGCGTAAAGCACGTACATCAGCCGGACGGTCAATATTGCCATGTAAATTAACTTTTAAACCATCTTCTGTTTTCGCGGGTTTATTTTTTAAATCAAATAAAAGTTTGCGTCGCTTATGTTCATTACGAATTAAACCCTTGAAATGAGTAACATCTTTTTTCTCAGGAGCAATGTGAATTTTTCCGGTGTTACCATCCAGAACAATTCGTTCATTAGCCTGTATCAGATGTTTGGCGTTATGCACACCAACAATAGCCGGGATACCTAAGTTTCGTGCGAGTATTGCAGTATGTGATAATGGCCCGCCATATTCGGTTATAAAGCCGGCAATTTTCTGGTGTTGCATTAATAGTGTGTCAGCCGGCGTTAAATCATCGGCCACAATAATTCTGCCTTTTAAATGTGTGCCGAGTTTTTCTGAATCCAGTTTATCTTCACTGTGATTAAATTCGGGCTCATTCATTAGGCAGCGTTGTATGCGTTCTGTCACATGAATGATGTCATCCTTACGTGTTTTTAAATAAGGATCATCCATGTCGTCGAATATTTTAACTATTCTTTCAACCTGAACTTGAAGCGCCCACTCTGCGTTGCATAAACGTGCACGAATATGACTGACCGTATCTTCATATAAAACGGGGTCATCAAGCATAAGTAAATGGGTGTCTATAAATAACGTTATATCATGTGGTGTGTCATTAGAAATGGTGTTTTTAATATTGTTTAACTGACGTTGTGCCTCAACTCTGGCATCTTCAAAACGTTTGATTTCGTCGTCTGCTGCATATTTAGAAATTGAATATTCTAAAACTTCAGGTAGTTCACGGTAATATACATAAGCGGGGCCTATGCGTATTCCTTTTGAAACGCCGATACCTTGAAGCACAGAAGACATTTAACTATTCATCCTCATCGAAACGGTTGTTAATTAAATTTTCAAGAGCGCTGACACAGCCGTCAGAGTCATCACCATCAATGTGTAACGTTATAATACTGCCTTTACCGGCAGCTAACATCATAACACCCATAATGCTTTTACCATTAATACGTTGGCCATTTTTTTCCACATCAACATGGCTGTTAAAACCTGAAGCAATTTTAACGAACTTTGCAGCAGCTCTTGCGTGCATACCCAGCTTATTTATGATTTCAATATTTTTGCTTATCTGTTGCATGTTATTTTTCTGTATCCTGACATTCGCATAATAAAATTCCGTCGTGACCACCACTCACTGCTTTTAGCGCCATGCTTGACATATTAAGTTGTGGATAATTTAGTATGCGTACTAACATAGGCAGGTTAATTCCCGCAACAAGAGTGCAGTTAAAATCATCGCAAAGTTTTTTGCCTATATTAGAAGGTGTAGAGCCATAAATGTCTGTTAGGATTAGTACGCCATTTCCGGTATCGAGAGTATTTATATGTTCTTTGGCCTGTGCCAGAACATCTGCAATTGGAAAGTCCAGTGGTACCTCTAATGCTCTAGTTGCTAATGGACAGGTGTCGAGCATTTGTCTGGCCGTATCCAGTAGACTGGATGCAATATTATTGTGGGTGATAAGTAATAATCCAACGCTCATGATTTTTCTTTTATCTATTCCTGTTTGTCTTTCTAATTTTAGCCTGTATGTATGGGATTGGAGTAAAATTTAATATGACTAGTCAGTATTGTTTTGATTAGATAAATAATTAAATTTGACTCCGACCTGTCTCTATCTCGCGATCCTGTTTCGCGATTTCTATATCTACAACTCCATTTCTCTATGTCGTAATGAAACACCTGAATATTTTTTTCGGAAATAATCATTTAACTTTTCAGCAATATACACAGAGCGATGTTGGCCTCCAGTGCAGCCAATCGATATAGTTAAATAGTAGCGACTTTGTTCTGCGAACTTGGGTATCCAGTGCTCCATGAAGTCTCGAATATGGTTGTACATATCCAGAACATCATCCTGATTATTAAAAAATTCCTGGACCTCTGGATCCTGGCCTGTGAGAGGGCGAAGAGCAGGTTCCCAATGAGGATTTGGAAGGCAGCGCACATCAAATACAAAATCAGAATCTGAAGGTGTATTATGTTTAAAGCCAAATGATTGAATTAGAATTGATAATTCCTGATTAGGTCGGGAAACAATACGGTCTTTTACTAGCGCCCTGAGTTGATGTACGTTGGTGTGACTGGTATCCAGGCAAAGGTCTGCATCCTGAGAAACAGGCAGTAATAAATTACGCTCGATATCAATTGCTTCAGCTAAGGGTATGCCTTTTCGTGTTAATGGATGACGGCGGCGTGTATCGCTAAAACGTTTTATTAATTCGTTAATTTCAGCCTGAAAATAAATGACTTCAATTTCAATGTTTTTATCTTTAATTGATTGAACAATTTGCTTAAAGCGTTTTAGATCATTAGCGCCACTACGTGCATCTATACCTACAGCTATGTTTTCATAAATTTGTATTTGTTGATTATTAATATGATCAGTAAAGTTGGATAACAGACCTAGAGGGAAATTGTCGACACAATAAAACCCTTCATCTTCTAAAGTATGTAGGGCAACTGTTTTTCCAGATCCGGAGAGTCCGCTTATAATTATTAGTTTCATTTTTTAATAGGCTATTTTTATGTTTGTTTTTAAGTCTATTGTTAAGAAGTGAATTAGTTCAGTATTTCTACTAAAGTTCATCTTAATCAGCGACTAATCATTCATTAATGTTCATGTGTTGTTGCTGCCGTAAAATAAATTCGTCACTTGCATTGTGCCCATTTTCTAGCAATATATGGTTGCGTACAGCTGCTTCAACCATTACCGCCAGATTCCGCCCTGAGGCAACAGGCAGTTTCATTTCTGTGATAGGGACTTCTAATATGGTTTTGATTGAGCGTGAACCATATAGTCTATCTAACTGTTGTTGTTCATCGGGCGTCATACGCTCCAGATGAATAACCAGTCTCAGGTGTTTGTTTGGTTTGATAGCATTTTCACCATACATGGCTCGAATATCAAGTACGCCTAATCCCCTGACTTCCATAAAGTTTTTTAATACGGGAGGGCAGCTACCATCTAAAAGGTTAGGTCCAATACGAGTAAACATGGGAGCGTCATCAGCGATTAAACGATGTCCTCGGGTGATTAGCTCCAGGGCCAGTTCGCTTTTTCCGACGCTGCTTTCTCCAGTAATTAAAACGCCACTTCCCATTACTTCCATAAATACACCGTGCAGGGTGACTTTTTCTGCGAGTAAATCAGATAAGTAAAAGCGAATGGAATCAATAAAGTCACCACTATCTAAATCAGTTTGAAATAGAGGTGTCATTTTTTCATTAGCAAGTTGAATCAGTTCTTCTGGAACGGACTGTCCACTAGAAAAAACAATACCGGCGGTGCGTCGAGAAAAGATTTCATTTAATGAACGGTTTGATTGTTGTTTTAGTTTATTAAGGTAATGCCATTCTTTTCTACCAATAACCTGAATTCTGTTAGGGTGAATTAAATTAAGATGGCCTACCAGTGTAGATTGTTGATTAAGATGTAAGGCTCTTTTTATGGGGCGTGAGCCATGGGCTTTGCCTGCAAGCCATTTAAGGTCTATATTTTTTTGCAGGTAATGGAATACATCCAGAGGAGTCAATTGTTCAACCATGCTGGTTTAACCTGTGCTTAGGAAGCAGCCTGATGTGACTGTGACCAGCCGGACAGTTGTGTATAGAGTTCATCGCTTGTCTGGCAGTTACGAAGTTGCTCACAAAACTGAGTATCACTGAACATTTTTGCAAGTGTAGATAATACCTGCAGGTGCTCATCTGTGCAGTTTTCGGGAACCAGTAGCCCAAATATTAGATCTGCTGGTTTTGAATCGGGGCTATCAAAATCAACACCCTTCTCCAGTTTAATAAAACATCCCAGTGTCATTTCCGGTTTTACAGCCTGATCAAACTGGGCGTCACCGGAATCATCCTGTTGTATAGCCGATGTTAAACGACCGTGTGGTAGAGCTACGCCATGGCCTAATCCGGTAGAGCCAAGGCGTTCGCGCTCGATTAACTGATGAAAAATATCGGTAGGGTCAACGCCAGCTGCACCTGAGCCAAGAAGTTTGCTAATGGTTTCAAGCGCACGTTTCTTGCTGTTAATGCCGCTTAGGCATTGAACTCTATCAGGAGTTATGAGCTGACTGACTTCCATCGTTATTCTTCGTCCATATCCATAGGTTGAATCGTTTCTTTCTGGTGATGGTCAGTTATTTTTTCCTTATGTTTTTTAACTTGTCGGTCAAGTTTATCAGTCAGGCTATCAATAGCGGCATACATATTGTCTTCTGTGCTTTCAGCAAATATATTATTGCCGCGCATATTGATAGTTGCTTCAGCCTTGTGGCGTACACTTTCAACGCTAAGAATCACGTGGGTATTTGTGACCTTGTCAAAGTGACGCTCAATGCGTTCCATTTTTTCATCTACATAGCTGCGAAGTGAATCGGTAATTTCTATGTGGTGTCCAGTTAAGTTGAGTTGCATAAGGACTCCTTAGTGCATGCCTAAGCTAGGCGTTTACGTTCATTTGAGGGTGGTATCATCATGGCTTCTCTATATTTAGCCACAGTTCTACGCGCCACATTAATTCCCTGATCAACCAGTAAGTTAGCAATTTTATTGTCACTTAATGGTTTTCTGGGTTCTTCACCTTCTATCAGCTTTTTAATCATGGCTCGTATGGCCGTAGCTGAACATTCCCCGCCATCTGAGGTACCCACATGGCTGGAAAAGAAGTATTTGAATTCGAATACACCTTTGGGTGTATGCATATATTTTTGTGTAGTCACTCTGGATATAGTGGACTCGTGCAGTTCAAGCTCTTCTGCAATCTCACGTAAAACCAGAGGTTTCATGCCTTCTTCACCATAATCTAAAAAGGTGCGTTGGTGTTCTACTATAGAGGTCGCTACACGCATAAGCGTTTCATTACGGCTTTGTAAGCTTTTAATAAACCAGCGAGCTTCCTGCATATTATTTTTCATGAAAGTGTTGTCGTCACTTTGTTTGCCGCGTTGTATATAAGAAGCATAAGTTGGGTTAATACGTAGTTTCGGCGCGGTTTCGCCGTTTAGTCTGACGCTCCAGCGACCTTCAACTTTTGATACAAAGACATCAGGCACCACGTATTGAGTTGATGACTGGCTAATATTTCCACCGGGTTTCGGGTTCAGGGTCTGTATGAAGCGAATAATATCAGCTAATTCTTCATCATTAATACGATTATAACGTTTGAGTTTGGCATAATCATGATTACCCAGTAAATCCAGATGATCTTTTATGATTTGTCGGGCTTTTTTAAGCACCGGATACTCATCAGTACTGTATTGCTCCATTTGCAACATCAGGCATTCTTTTAAGTCACGCGCGGCTACACCAATTGGATCGAAATGCTGAATTAAATGTAAAACGGCTTCAGCTTCGTCCAGTTCAATCTCCAGGTCGTCGACCAGGCCAGAATGAATTTCTTCTATGGGTTCCTGTAGATAACCGTCTTCATCGATACCGTCAATAATAGCCAGTGCAATGGTTCTATCTATATCGCTCATATTGGTGACAAGTAACTGGTCTAACAGATGCTCTATTAGTTTGCCTGAGCTACTACTCTGATTTTCAAGAAACTCACGGGCTTTATCATCATCACCAGCAGGGGCTGTTGTGGCTAGAGAGGGCTCATAAACATCATCCCACTGGGAATCTACAGGCAGCTCATCTGGCATACTGTCCTGTGAATTCATATCTACATCTTGCGCAGCTGCATCACTTTGTAAGTCAGTCACCTCTATGCCATCAACATTTTCCTGAGCATTACCATTAATATCCGTGTTTTTATCATCCGCTTTTTGCTTACTGTCCTCGAGAGGGTCAGAAGAGGTATTTTCTTCTTCGATCTCAAGCATAGGGTTAGATTCCAGTACTTCCTGGATTTCAGTTTGTAACTCCAGTGTTGACAATTGCAGCAGGCGTATAGCCTGTTGCAGCTGCGGAGTCATAGTCAGCGATTGACCGATGCGTAATTGTAGGGATTGCTTCATTCTTTTAGATAAAACTTCTTAATGTTTTCCTACAGTGTACTTTAATTTTCAACGTTATGCAGAAGTTGTGCCATAAATTTTATTAATCAAAAGCGGCTAGTCTTTAATTGATTATGCCTGGAAATTTTGCCTTCCGATCTGTTTAATGACAATTACAGTATACCTGTATTTATAGACTAAAATTTTGACCTAGATAAACATCTTTCACTTGTTGGTCTTCTAAAACAACCTGCGGGCTTCCTTCGGCTATGACCTGCCCAGAGCTTAAAATGTAGGCTCGTTCGCATATACCTAAGGTTTCACGCACATTATGGTCGGTAATTAAGACACCAATATTTTTTTCAGTTAATTGTTTAATAATTCGTTGAATCTCCAATACGGAGATTGGGTCAACCCCGGCAAAGGGTTCATCGAGCAGTATAAACTCAGGTTCTGTCGCTAATGCTCGGGCAATTTCAACCCGGCGGCGCTCACCACCAGACAGACTTATACCCGTACTGTCTCGAATATGATCAATTTGTAATTCATCTAACAGGTTCTGTAATAGCTGTTCACGTTGTTTATTATTAAGCTCGGGTCGAACTTGTAAGATAGACAAAATATTTTCGGCAACGGTTAGTTTGCGAAAAACAGATGCTTCCTGAGGAAGGTAACCTATGCCCATTTTGGCGCGACTGTGCATAGGTAGTCGTGTAATATCCTGCTGGTTTAAAGTAATAAGCCCTTCATTTACAGGAATTAAACCGACCATCATATAAAAGCTGGTTGTTTTACCTGCACCATTTGGGCCGAGTAAACCAACCACCTCACCGCTTTGAACATATATTGATACATCATTAACAACAGTGCGTTTACTGAAGCGTTTAACCATATTTTCGGCACGAAGAATATTCATAAGGTTTTATTGTTTTGCAGGTTCATTGCTTTGTGGTTCAGAGTGTATGGTTATTTTAACTCTCGGTGTTTCCTGCGAGTCAGGTGTATTGTGGTTGCCCGCTTTTACAATATCATCCAGAGTGTTATAAATAATGTGTTCACTGCTAAAACGATTTTTGTTTTTTAATAATAATGCCTTCTCTTTAAGCTCCAGTAAACCGGTGTTTGCCTTATAGTCCATAATGTAACTTTCAGCGCTTATAACTTCATCGAGATCATTTAATTGATAAAAGGTAGCGGGTTTTCCGTTGATATGTATTTTATGAAGGCGGCCATCCTTGTTTTTGATAATGATTTTGTCACCAGAAATTTTCATAGTGCCTTTGGTTATTTTTACATGGCCATTGTAAATGCTCACGCTGTCTTTTTCGCGTATTTCAAGCTGGTCTGCTTCAATATGTAGAGGTGCTTCTTTGTCAGATGATTTTGCAAGTGCGCCAACGCTGTATAACAATGCAAAAAGAAACATGAAATTAGTTAGCCGCTTCATAAGTCCCCTTTACCTGCGATTGTAAAGTTACAGTCCCCTGCATATTATCTAGCTTTAGACCGATGGTATTTAATTCTGCCTCGGGGGTTTTTACCCTGGCAGCTAAATGGGTTTCGGCCACGTGTGATTTTGTATCTATTTTTAGATAGTCTGTAAAGATAAAAAGTTCACTTTGCGTTTTAGAGGCTGCGCGGTGAATAATAACCTTGTCATGTAAGTATATTGTGTTTTCCTGTTGCAGGAAAACTGCCTTAGATGCTCGAAGTGTAATATCGTTATCTGATTGTTTGATATTTAAAAAAGGCTGTTCGAGTTCGGCTTTATCATCATCCGAGTAGTGCAGCATTTTTGTGGCTTTGAGAATGTACTCTGGTTGCCCTTGAGGGTTAAGGCTTGTTATAGAAAAATTTTCCAAAAAATAATCAGGGAAGTGACTATCAGTCGTTATATCAGAAACGGGTTCTTCAGTTAAATTTTGTAAAAACCAGAAACTGCCTACGGCAATAACTATAAATATGGCTAGCGTGATATAGGTTCGCATATGTCTCTAATGAATGAGTATGTAGGTCAGCATCGATTTATTAAGTATTGATATAAGACTGCAACATATCATGCAGGTTGCCCTGTGCCTCTAAAATCATTTCGCAGACATCTCGACCTGCGCCGCAGCCACCATTACTTTCAGTAATCCAGTGTGAGTGCTGTTTTACAAACGAGTGGCCATCCTGTACGCAAATAGCCAGTCCTACTTTGCTCATTACCGGTAGGTCTACAACATCGTCTCCAACATAGGCAATTTCTTCGTGGCTTAATCCTGTTTCTTTAATGAGTTCTTCATAGGCCGGTAGTTTTTCTCTTTTACCCTGGTAAATGCGAGTAATGCCCAGGTCTTTTGCACGATGAGCGACAACATTAGATGTGCGTCCCGTAATAATAGCCACTTCAACACCGCTATCTTGCAACATGCGCAAGCCGTGTCCGTCTTTAGAATTGAATGCTTTATATTCCTGTCCATCGTCACCAATAAAAAGTGCACCGCTTGTTAAAACGCCGTCAATATCAAAAATCACCAGTTTAATTTTTTTTGCTTTTTCTGTTATGTCTTGCATTGTAGAGAGTCCTGTTACCCACTATCGAGTATTTATTGACGACAGTTGTTTAGTATTAATAAGTTTTGTTACACCACGCCTGCACGTAATAAATCATGCATATTAAATGCACCCACTAATTTATCGTTTTTATCTACTACTAACATGGCGCTAATTTTATTCTGTTGCATTTCGGTTAAAGCCTCAGCTGCCAGAAGGTGAGATTTTGTAGTTTTACAGTTTTTTGTCATTACATCTTTAATGAGGGCTTTGTGCACGTCTATGTTTTTATCTAGAGTGCGACGTAAATCACCATCGGTGTAAATGCCCAATATATTTAGATTATCATCTACTATTCCGGTCATTCCCAGACCTTTTTCGGTCATAACCAGCAGGGCATCCCGTAATGTGTCGTTTTCATGTACCTGTGGAATTTCGCTATCTGTGTGCATAATATCTTTGACGTGTAATAACAATCGTCGACCCAGGCTTCCGCCTGGGTGAGAAAGTGCAAAGTCCTCTTCGGTAAAACCTCTGGCATCTAATAGAGCAACGGCTAAAGCATCACCGAGTACCAGAGCAACTGTTGTGCTTGAGGTCGGCGCTAACCCTAATGGACAAGCTTCTTTTTCGACTCCTGCATGCAAATCAATATCGGCCTCGGTTGACAGTGTTGAATCGGCCCTGCCGGTAATGCTAATCATAGGAACAGATAAACGTTTGAGAATGGGGATAATCGTGAGAATTTCGTTTGTCTCGCCGGAATTAGATAAAGCAATGACCACGTCTTTAGGGGTAATCATACCTAAATCACCATGACTGGCTTCCCCCGGATGCACAAAAAAGGCCGGAGTACCGGTGCTAGCCATGGTTGCGGCTATCTTATTGCCAATATGTCCGGACTTGCCCATTCCGATTACAACAACACGACCTTCACAGTTTAGAATTAACTCACAGGCTTTGGCAAAGCCATCGTTAATTGTTGATTTAAGTGCTTCCACGGCTGAAATTTCGGTTTCAATGACGGCTAAACCAAGTTTTTTGATCTGTTTCGAGTTTATCTGGTTTTGACTGGATGTTTGATTCACTAATGTATCCACTTTTTATTGTGTAGCACTAAAATACAATACAACTTCGTAAGCGACAAATATTGCCAGTAAGAGAGAACCCTCAAAACGCGTAATCTGCCCTGCGCTGCTTCGTCGACCAAATGCCATAATAAACATAATCACTGTCAGGGTCACCATTAAGGGTAGATCACGGCTTAATACACCTAATGCTAATTCTGCGGGCTGTACGATTGCCGCGATACCTAACACGCCAAGTGTGTTAAACATATTTGAACCGATGACATTACCCAGTGCTATATCATGTTCACCCTTACGGGCGCTCATAATGGAGGCAGCTAGTTCAGGCAGACTGGTGCCAATGGCAACAATAGTCAAACCGATAATTAAATCGCTAACACCGAACGCAGTAGCAATATTAATAGCTCCCCATACCAGTAACTTGGAGCTAATAAGCAATAATACAATGCCAGATAGTAATAACCGTATGGCTTTACTCATAGGCATATCATCAGGGATTTCCTGATCAAATTCAGAGCTTAATGAGTCAACTTCGCATTCATTATTGGAGGCGCATTTTCTCTGTTGTAATGCCTGACGTACAATCCAGGCCATTAAGATGAAGAGTAACGCCATCATTAATAAACCGTCGATTGTACTTAATGCATTGTCCATTGCCATTAAAACTACAGCCAGTAATGTGGCAGCAATTAATAGAGGGTATTCACGTTTAAGTATGCTTGAATGCACTGTTAACGGCACGATAACGGCCGTTGCACCTAATACCAGAGCAATATTAGTAATATTGGAGCCGATAGCATTACCCACGGCTAATCCGGGATTGCCTCCATAAGCCGCGATACTGGCAACCAGCATCTCTGGGGCTGAAGTGCCAAAGCCGACAATGGTTAGGCCAATTATGAGTGGTGATACTCCTAAATTGCGCGCGGTGGCAGAGGCGCCCATGACAAAAAGGTCGGCGCTCCAGATAAGCAGGGCAAAACCTGCGAGAATAGCAACAGAATCGATTAAGATAGGCACAAGTATTTTCAGTAGTAATAAAAGAGCGCAATGATACACGATAATGTAATAAGAGTGGGAGCCTGTGGATGGGATCAACGTCACTGGCAGGGAAACTTCTTCCCGGATGACTTACCGGATGACTGGCGTTTAGCTTATTATGCGAATGAATTTTCAGCTGTGCTGGTGCCAGAAAATGAGTGGTGTGCTGCTGATGTTGATTTTGAGCAGTGGGCGGAAGATGTACCTGATGATTTTAAATTTTATCTGTTAACAAGATCATTACCTGAGGATGATTCATTAATAAAAGCTCATCTAGGAGATAAGTTTGCAGGCTTTGTTACAGCGGACGACAGCCATGGTGTTGTGCTTATTACTTTTGCTACGAAAAACTTACGTGAGTGGAAAGAGTGGTTACAAATGAGGGAGTTCAAGGCGATATTTTTAATGGATGATGAATTAACGGCTACTCAATTGTTAGATTTTAAGGCTTTGTTAGAGTTAATGAATTTGTAAATCAAGCATGGAAAGTTAAGGTTTAGTGCGGTTGTTTGCATAAAAAACCGCTTTAAAAAGCGGTATATTGTTTGCCAGGAAGTAAGTGTCTTGAATTATATCATCTGTGTCCAGATTAGAATTGCTATTGAGGCTATTGCAATAATTGAAACTGCCATAACACCACAAAATGTACATGCACTGGTAAACCCTTTTATAGCACTGCTCATAATTATACCCTCTAGAGTTTTATCATTTAGTTCAAAAAGTGAGTTTCCTTAAATACCAGTTATATTAACCGAGATTATTGTAAGGTTGGTAATTTATAACAAATAAATAATGCATATTCAATATATTTGATTTTATCATGCCCATAATAATAGTTTATGGCTTTGGGTTTTTATATAAAAGCAGTGAATTCAATGAGTTAATATTATAATTCTGGTTCTGTATTGTTTTTAATATTTATATTTATGGGTGTTTGAGTAAGATATTAATAGAGGTTTGGTTGTTTATTCAGGGATTTATTTTGATTTAGGTCTATGTCTGGCAAATTGCCTGGCCAAATTAAATTAATATGGCCAGGCACAATTCGGCTCGCGGAGATTTTATTGGTCTATAAGTTGATCGAAAGTCGCTATGACTTTTTCTTCAAATATCAACTCAGCAGTTTGTTTGTTATCCTGGTTTGTATGAGTATTTAGATAGTAGTGTTCGATCTGTTCTTTGTCCGCAGATCGCATGCATTCAAGTTCTATGTTTTGTTTGCTTGCTGCGGACCATCCGCAATATAACTTAGGTGATTCTTTTATTGTGGTGTAAATCACAGCTTCAGGTTTAAAGTGGACTTCGATTTTAGTGAAGCTATATTCATTAAGAGTGTTTGCTTGCCAAATACCTGTGCCCGGGTGGGGGCCACAACCTGCCAGTAGAAAAAAGCCGGGTAAAATTGAATATTTTAATTTAAGCATGATTATTGTTTGGTAGTTGATAGTGAGCTTATGTTAATGCATAAAATTATAGTTTTTATTGAGATCGGACATTTAATTGATAACAAAAAAATTTATTGACGGTTGAATTTGTATCTTTTGGGCTTGTCACAACATTAATTAGAACTAGCCTAATCAGAACTACCATAGGGAAACAGACTTGTATATAGTGTCGACTACATCTTAATTAAGGTTTTAAGGGACAAAATTATCTCGGATCCATCTTCAAATACTATTATAGAAATTCGCGGTTTAAGTTATTCCCGTGGTGAAAAACTGATCTTCGATAATATCGATATGGATATTGAACGAGGTAAGGTCACGGCCATAATGGGGCCAAGTGGCACAGGTAAAACCACTTTGTTAAAGCTTATCGGTGGACAACTTAAGCCCGATAAAGGGACTGTTTTTGTTGATGGTGAAAATGTGCATCAATTAAGCCAGTCTGCACTTTACGATTTACGTCGGCGAACAATGGGTATGTTATTTCAAAGTGGTGCACTGTTAACTGACCTTTCGGTTTATGACAACGTGGCTTTTCCTCTACGAGAGCATACCGCTTTACCTGAAGAAGCGATTCATCACCTGATTTTACTTAAGCTTGAAGCTGTGGGTTTGCGAGGCGCACGGCATTTAATGCCTGCAGAGCTTTCTGGTGGTATGGCTCGTCGGGTGGCACTGGCACGCGCCATAGCACTTGACCCGAAAATGATTATGTTTGATGAGCCGTTTACAGGTCAGGATCCGATATCAATGGGGGTGCTGGTTAAATTAATTCATGATATGAATCATGCGTTGGGAATGACTTCGGTTGTGGTATCACATGATGTAAATGAAACCGCGAGTATCTCAGATTATATTTATGTGATATCAGACGGCAGAGTTGTGCAAAGTGGAACTCCCGAGGCATTACAGCATTCAGATTCAGCCTGGGTTAAACAGTTTTTAGATGGTGATGCAGATGGCCCGGTACCTTTTCATTATGCAGCTGAACCATTGATAGATGACTTAATGGAAGGTATTAAGAGTGTTAGGTCATGATTGCCGGTAAAATTCTGGGTAAGTTGCAGCAAATTGGTTACAAAACGCTTAGTCGTTTTAGCCGGGTAGGCCGGGCGAGTTTGTTTTTATGGCAGGTTTTACTCAGTCTGCCTTATATGCTTCAGCGGCCACGATTACTGGTTCGCCAGTTATATTATGTGGGTGTACAAACCCTGTTAATTATTCTGGTGGCGGGTTTGTTTGTTGGTATGGTGCTGGCATTACAGGCTTATATTGTACTGGTTGATTTTGGTGCGGAAGATTCAATTAGCTTGATGGTGTCATTGAGTATTTTGCGTGAGCTGGGCCCCGTGTTTACCGGCCTGCTTTTCGCCGGTCGAGCTGGCTCGGCGTTAACCGCAGAAATCGGTTTAATGAAAAGCACAGAGCAGCTATCCGGTATGGAAATGATGGCCGTTAACCCTATGAAATATATTATTGCTCCCAGATTCCTCGCCGGTGTAATTGCGGTTCCCCTGCTAACCAGTATTTTTATGGCCATTGCTATATTGGGTGGGTATTTTGTGGCGACGGATATGTTAGGTATCTATGAAGGTGTTTTCTGGTCACAGATGCAGAATAATGTCGATTTTTATACTGACGTAATAAACGGCATGATTAAGAGTCTGGTATTTGGTTTTGTTGTGGTGTGGATTGCTGTATTTGAAGGCCATGACTGTATGCCAACCTCAGAAGGTTTAGGGCAGGCGACCACGCGTACGGTAGTGCATGGTTCGTTAGCGGTATTAGGATTAGACTTTATACTGACTGCATTGATGTTTAATGTGTAAAGCTAAAAAGCGTATTAGTCCACGAATGTACGCAAATAAACGCAAATCTTTTTGTTTGTGCACCTACTGTGCATAAGATAATAGTAATGTTTATTTGCGTTCATTCGCGTGTATTTGCGGACTAAATGCATTTAATTTTTTTCAGGAATTGAGAATGAATACTCGAAATATTGAAATTTTAGTGGGTGCCTTTGTTGTGTTGGCGGTTATCGCTATGGTTATGCTTTCGCTGAAAGTGAGTAATTTGGCCAGTTATGGGGATGATGACGATGCCTATGAAATACAGGCGCAGTTTGACAATATTGGTGGATTAAAGGAACGCTCACCCGTTAGTGCCGGTGGTGTTCGGGTAGGTAAAGTATCAGCGATAACGTATAACAATAAAGAATTTACAGCGGTGGTGACAATGCAAATAGAAGGTGGTTATGAGTTTCCAGTAGACACCTCTGCAAGTATATTAACCGCCGGTTTGCTGGGTGAGCAGTATGTCGGGTTAGAGCCGGGTGGTGACGAAGAAAATCTTGTAGCGGGTGGAGAGATTGATATTACCCAGTCAGCATTAGTGCTTGAGCAGGTAATTGGACAGTTTCTGTATTCTAAAGCCCAGGAAGAGTAAGCCAGGAAGAATAAAATAGACCATAGGTCATTAAATTTGGAAAAATTGATATGAAGATATATTTACAGTTGCTGCTGGCTTTATTTATTAGTTTAGGCGTTTCAGACAGTTTTGCGGCCAATGTTGAGCCGGATGAGTTGATTAAACAAACATCTGAAAAGGTGTTGAGCGCACTCGATCTAAATAAAGAAAAGTATGAAACTAAACCCGAAGAGTTGTTTAAGTTAGTTAATGATATTATTTTGCCGCATCTGGATTTTCGCGCAATGAGCAAACTGGCTCTGGGCAAGAACTGGCGTAAAGCTAATGATGAGCAGCAATTAAGGTTCACAGATGCATTTAAGAGCATGCTTATTCGGACATATAGTAAGTCACTGACTGAATATGCAGGGCAGGAAATTAAGTTTTTACCCTATCGCCCACCCGCTGAAGGCAAACGAACAACCAAGGTTAAAACGGTTATTGACCAGGGAACGGGACCTGATATTCCAATTATTTATAGCTTGCGTATAAAAGATGATATCTGGAAAGTGTATGATATAAAAATTGATGGTATTAGCCTGGTGACAAATTATCGGAACAGTTTTGCATCAGATATACGAAAAGTCGGTATTGATGGTCTAATTGAAAAGTTACGGGCTAAATCGGCTGGTAAAGCGGAAAAAGCGTAGTTTCTTCTGTTTATGTCACTTTTATAAATTTGGATTACCTATGTTTAAGCTAGAACAGGATAAAAGTCAGGTAAAACTCTTCGGTCAGCTTAATTTTGATACTGTAGCGCAGTTACTCAATAAGGCTGAAATAGATTTCGACAGAGCTGAAAATGGTGAAATCGAGGTCGATTTATCTCAAATTAGCCGTTTTAATAGTGCTTCTTTAGCACTTTTGATCGAATGGATGAAAAAGGCTGATCAAAAAGGTCTGCAAATCAAGTATCATAACGCCCCTGATCAACTCCTGAATATTGCGCAAGCCTATGGCTTCCATGAAGAGTTGCCATTAACCTCAACCTGAGCTCAGGTTTAAAATTAGAAAATTGAATGAATAAGCTGTTAATTAAGGGTGGCGTCACTCTCAACGGAGAAGTTCGAATCTCCGGCGCAAAAAATGCGGTATTGCCAATACTGGCGGCTACTTTGCTGGCTGAGGGTACGTCTATCGTACAAAATGTCCCTCATCTTCATGATGTAACCACAACTATGGCTCTATTGGGTAGCATGGGTGTGTCGGTGACAGTTGATGAAACCATGAGTATTGAAGTGGATTCATCGACCTTGTCTACTCAGGTTGCACCCTATGAGCTTGTGCGTACCATGCGCTCATCTATACTGGTTTTAGGTCCGTTATTGGCAAGATATGGTTATGCTGAAGTTTCGCTGCCTGGTGGTTGTGCCATTGGTTCTCGTCCGGTCAATATCCATATAAAGGGTATGCAGGAGATGGGAGCCGATATAGAAGTGAAAAATGGCTATATTATTGCTCGTGCAGAGCGCCTGAAAGGTGCTCGAATTGTGATGGATATGGTGACAGTAACCGGCACTGAAAATTTATTGATGGCGGCCGTGCTGGCTGATGGTATTACGGTGTTAGAAAATGCAGCACGTGAACCAGAAGTAACCGATCTGGTTAACTTCTTAAATAAAATGGGTGCTAAGATTTCTGGTGCGGGGTCAGATACTCTCACAATTGAAGGTGTTGAGTCATTACAGGGCACCACTTACAAAGTCGTGCCGGATAGAATTGAAACAGGAACATTTCTGGTTGCCGCAGCTATTACTGGCGGAAAAGTTAGAGTAAAAGACACGGACCCTACTTTATTAGATGCGGTACTGGATAAGCTACGTGATTCAGGTGCCACCATAGAATGTGGTGAAGACTGGATTGAACTGGACATGAAGGGCAAACGACCCAAAGCGGTTAGTGTTCGAACGGCTCCTTACCCTGCATTTCCTACTGATATGCAGGCGCAATTCACAGCATTAAATGTTGTAGCTGAAGGAACCGGAACGATTGTTGAAACTATATTCGAAAATCGTTTTATGCATGTGCAGGAATTACAGCGCATGGGAGCTAATATTGAAGTAGAAGGTAATACCGCGATTGTCAGGGGTGTAGAAGAATTAAATGCTGCGCCTATTATGGCAACTGATTTACGTGCTTCCGCTAGCCTGATACTGGCTGGTTTAGTTGCGCAGGGTGAAACAGAAGTTTTACGCATTTATCATATTGATCGCGGATATGAACTAATTGAAGAAAAGCTTTCCTATCTTGGTGCAAAAATTAACCGGGTTGTGGAATAAAAAACAAACCAGAGTAATTATCTCTATAGTGAGCATGATCGCTTTTGGCTTAAAACTTGAATTTGAAACTAACGAAAACTAAATACGTAATAAATCATGAGTAAGAACATAACCATCGCCCTGTCAAAGGGACGCATATTTAAAGAAACTTTGCCGTTGTTAGAAGCAGCAGGTATTACACCTAAAGATGATCCGGAAAAAAGCCGTAAGTTAATTCTTGATACCAATCAGGAAGATGTGAAACTGGTTATTATTCGTGCCACAGATGTACCTACCTATGTGCAATATGGGGCGGCTGATATTGGTGTTGCTGGTAAGGATGTGTTGATGGAACACGGTGGAGACGGTTTATATGAACTGGTTGATTTACATATAGCAAAATGTAAATTAATGACAGCGGGCATGGTTGATTATAAACCTCACAGTGGTCGATTAAGAGTTGCAACAAAATTTGTTAATGTGGCGCGTCAGTATTTTGCCGAGCAGGGTCAACAGGTTGAAGTGATTAAACTTTACGGTTCGATGGAGCTGGGCCCCATTGTAGGGTTGTCAGATTTGATTGTCGATGTGGTTGATACCGGTAACACGCTTAAAGCTAATGGGCTGAAACCGATGGATCATATTGCCGATGTGAGTTCACGTTTAATTGTAAATAAAGCGTCTTTGAAAGTGAAACACGATCGTATTCAGGAAATGGTTGAACGGATGAAACAGGCTGTAAAACCATGATGGATATAAAGCAGTTAGATACAAAACAAGATGACTTCTGGCAGCAGTTAGATAGCACACTTGCCTGGGAATCAGTATCAGATGAACAGGTATTTAATACCGTTAATACAATATTAACCGATGTTAAAAAACGTGGTGACGCTGCGGTAGTTGAATACACTAATAAGTTTGATCGCGTTTCAACTAAAACCATGTCTGAATTAGAAGTTCCATTATCAAGATTAGAAGAAGCACTTAATAAAATTCCTGCTGATCAACGTGAAGCATTAGAAAAAGCAGCGGCGCGAGTGCGTGCATATGCGGAGCATCAGAAAGTAGAGTCATGGTCGTATACTGAAGACGATGGCACCTTGTTGGGTCAGCAGGTTAACCCCATGGATCGCGCCGGATTATATGTGCCCGGTGGGAAAGCGGCATACCCGTCTTCAGTAATAATGAATGCTATACCTGCAAAAGTGGCCGGTGTTCCAGAATTAATTATGGTGGTGCCTACACCTGATGGTGAAGTTAATGATCTGGTTTTTGCAGCGGCGGCGATTGCGGGAGTAGATAGAGTTTTTGCAATAGGTGGAGCGCAAGCCGTAGCAGCGTTAGCTTACGGCACTGAAACTATTCCAAAGGTCGATATCATTGTAGGTCCCGGTAATATTTATGTAGCAACGGCTAAACGAATGGTTTTTGGCGCAGCAGGTATAGATATGATTGCCGGGCCTTCAGAAATATGTGTAGTTTGTGACGGTAAAACCGATGCGGACTGGATAGCCATGGATCTGTTTTCTCAGGCAGAACATGACGAAGATGCTCAGTCGATTCTAGTTTGTCCAGATGCTGCTTATATTGAACAGGTCAAAGATAGTATCGACAAACTGATTAAAGAAATGCCAAGGGCTGAAATTATTAAAAAATCACTCGCCGAACGTGGCGTTATGATAACGGTGGAAGATATTGATGAAGCAATTAAAATTGCAAATTATATTGCCCCGGAGCATCTTGAATTATCTATAGAAAATGCCCGTGAAAGATCAAAAGAGATTCGTCACGCAGGTGCTATATTTATTGGTCGTTATACAGCTGAAGCATTAGGTGATTATTGCGCCGGCCCGAATCATGTATTACCTACATCACGTACAGCACGTTTTTCTTCTCCGTTGGGTGTATATGACTTTCAGAAACGATCAAGTTTAATTGATTGTTCTGCTGAAGGTGCATCTGAATTAGCTAAAACCGCATCAGTGTTAGCACGCGGTGAAGGTTTAACTGCTCATGCTCGTTCTGCTGAATATCGTATAAAAGATTAAAAATTTTCTGCATCATGTTTGGCACATATCCATCGGGGAAAGACCGCCGCTTTTTGGCGCTCTGTCCCCTTAACCCATACCACTAAAAGCTGAAAGTGTAGTGAGTCGACTCCGTAAAACTCTTGATGGCATCACAAAAGGGGACAGACCGGGAAAGACGGTCAGTCCCCGAGTATGTCAATCTAACGTTTATTTGAAATTTAGAGAGTAGAAACTTTGGGTGATGTTGTTCAGTTTAAGAAAATTAAACCTTCGGAAAAACATAAAGGTAATTTGTTGTGCAAGCGTGGTTTTCATAAGTGGGAAATTGATAAAGAGAAACAGTTTGATGTAAAGCAGGGAAGGTTGGTTACAGTATACAAATGTAAACGCTGCGGAAAAATAAAAACCGAAACAAAATAAAAAGGCCCGAATTAATTCGGGCCTTTTTATTTTCTGGTGCTTAACCATCGGGGAAAGAACCTGCTTTTTAAACTCTGTCCCCTTAACCCATACCATCAATAGCTGACAGTGTCGTGAGTCGACTCCGTAAAACTTTTGATGGCATCAATCAGGGGGCATAGCGGGAAAGATGCTCAGTCCCCGATGGACACGTGTCTAAACAGAAACGCTTTCTTCTGTGTGAAAAAATAGTGTTTGTCTTTTAATTTACAGTTATCTTTCTTGGTTTAGCCGCTTCCTGTTTAGGGATAATTACAGTCAACACACCGTTATCACTCTTTGCATCAATGGCATCAGGATTGACGCCTTCGGGCATGGTGAATCGACGATAAAAAACACCGTGTTTTCTTTCAATCCGTTTAAAATCTTCGCGCTCTGTTTTTAGTTCCGAATTTCTTTCGCCTTTAATTGTGAGAATACCGTTTTCCATGTGTATATCAATATCTTTTGGATTTACACCCGGGATGTCTGCAATTAGCATGTATTTATCATTCTCTTCTTTAATGTCGACAGCAGGTGCCCAGTCACTAGTTACAACATTACCGTTGTCTTCTGTTTTGTGATTATGTGCCTGTGCACGACTCATTTCATGTTGCAGTTGATCGAAAAGATTCCAGGGGTTGTGTTGTGTCAAGCTCATTTTTTTCTCCAAAATATTTTAATAAGGTTTGCCATTTATGTTGGCTTGAATAATAGATGGAGATGGAAAAATGTTTTTCAAGTTAAAAATAAAAAAAGGCCACGGAGGCGCAAGGGGCACTGAAGAGATACTTGAATATATAGCTACGCCGCAGGTGCTGTAATACTTGAATAAACTCTGTGTTCTCCGTGTCTCTGTGGCAATAGTTTTGTGGTATTATTCGTCTGCAGAAATTTCAGAGTAGAACTATGTCAGATATAAGAGAAAATTTAATTCGTGAAGAAATACAGGCGTTAAATGCCTATCATGTTCCTGATCCGGGAAAAATGATTAAGCTGGACGCAATGGAAAACCCATACCATATGCCTGAAGCATTAATGGCTGAATGGCTGGAATTAATTAAACATGCAGAAATAAATCGCTACCCGGATCCTGCGGCAACTAAACTTTCTGCTGTTCTTAAAACTTATATGGGGGTGCCAGAAAATATTTCAAGTGTTAATGGAGATGCGAATTCAATTATTCTTGGAAATGGTTCGGATGAATTAATTCAGATTATAGCTATGGCTGTTGCAAAGCCGGGAAGAAAGATTCTTGCGCCTGAACCGGGTTTTGTCATGTATAACATGATTGCTACTTTTACGGGTTTAGATTATTTAGGCGTGCCGTTAAAAGACGATTTTTCTTTAGATATGCCTGCAATGCTGGATGCAATTAAAACCCACCAGCCAGCATTAGTTTTTCTGGCATACCCTAATAACCCAACTGGTAATTTGTTTGCTGATAATGAAATTGAGAAAATACTTAACGCAGCTGAAGGTCTGGTTGTGATTGATGAGGCTTATCATCCTTTTGCCTGCACTAGCTTTATGCCGCGATTAGGTGAATTTGATAATTTACTGGTAATGCGAACAGTTTCTAAAATGGGTTTGGCTGGGTTGCGTCTGGGTTTACTTGCAGGGCCTGATAAATGGATATCAGAGTTTGATAAAATTCGATTGCCTTATAATATAAATATTTTGACTCAGGTTACCGCAGAATTTGCGTTGAAGCATGCAGAGGTGTTTGAGCAACAGGCGGCAACGATTCGAGAGCAGCGTGAATGGATGTTTAATGAATTAAGTTCTATTGCGCAATTTGATGTTTTTCCTAGTCGCGCTAATTTTATTTTACTAAGAGTTTTGCAAGGTGATGCTTCGGAAATATTTGAAGGATTAAAGAAGCGAGGCGTATTAATTAAAAATTCGCACTCAGCAGGTGGAATATTAACTCAGTGTTTGCGCATTACAGTAGGCAAGCCTGAAGAGAATAAAATGTTGATTGATGCGCTTAAAGAGTGCCTGTAATCTGGCTTTCAGTCATACGTTTTTTTGCATGACTGAATATGGATCTGTTTTTACTCTTTTGGTCTTTGTTCTAACGTGGCCTGCGTCACAAAACTTTGTCGTTCACGAATGCCACTAATTTGAATTTTATCACCGGGTTTGCCAACAGCGATGGCATTTAAAACGTCACGGGTATCGCGAATAATATTTTTATCAATATGCGTGATAATGTCACCCACTCTTACTCCTGCCATTTCCGCAGGTCCACGATCAAATACGTCGGTTATTAAAACGCCTTGAATTTCAGGCAAACCGATACGTTGTAACATTTGTTTGTTTAAATCAACGCCTTCTACACCTAACCAGCCGCGAATAACTTCACCGTGCTCTATGATCTGTTTTACAACATCGGTCACCTGGTTTATAGGTATTGCAAAACTTATTCCCAGATAGTTTCCTGTTTGGCTATATATGGCTGAATTGATGCCGAGTATCTCTCCCTGGGTATTAATTAATGCGCCGCCAGAATTTCCTTTATTAATTGCTGCATCGGTTTGTATGAAGTTTTCATAAGTATTTAAACCAACTCGATCGCGACCTGTTGCACTGATTATGCCTTGAGTAACGGTCTGTCCAATTCCGAATGGATTTCCTATTGCAAGTACAATATCGCCCACTCGTGTTTTATTGCTGTCGGCAATGGTTACAGCGGGTAACTGTTTTAATTGCGTGCTGATAACGGCAATATCAGTACCCGGATCTAAGCCTATTATTTGGGCATCTAGTCTGCGTCCATCATGCAAAATAACTTCAATTCTTTGTGCGCCTTCTACAACATGATTGTTGGTGACAATGTAACCTTTGGAGCTAATGATGACGCCCGAACCCTTGTTTGGTCTTATTTTAGATTTAACTTTATCTTTTCGTGAAGGGTTTTGATTATCAGGTAATAAACCTTGTTTTTCTTTGACTAAATGATAAGCGTTAATACTAACCACCGAGACTGATGCTTTATTTACAGCGTCCGCATAACTATCAGGGTTCTTCTCTGGGATATTTGTCAATCTGTTTAAATCAAGATTAGAAAACGCAATGATGGCACTACCTATTAACAGCCCAATAACGGACCAGCCTAAAAGAAACCGTGTAGAATGTGATTTATTCATATTTTAAAAAAATTCCAGTTAAACTTTTTCGGATTTTTTGTCCGAGGAGCGCAAATGACGCAACTTAATACAATTGTAAAGTATTGTAATGACCTGTTACGAATTAATGAGTTCAAAGATTATTGCCCAAATGGTCTGCAGGTTGAAGGAGTTAATGAAATAAATCGAATTATTTGTGGTGTTACGGCCTGTCAGTCATTAATTGAATCAGCTATTGAAAAGAAGGCCGATATGATTCTAGTGCATCACGGTTACTTCTGGAAAAATGAAAATCCGGTCATTACCGGTATTAAGCGAAAGCGGATTCAAAGTTTACTCGAGCATAATATAAGTTTGTTAGCTTATCATCTGCCTCTGGATGCCCATCCCGACTTAGGAAATAACAAAACGTTGGCTGATGTTTTAGGTATTAAAATTAATGGTTGTGTTCAGCAAGGTGACTCAAAAGGCTTATTGTGGAATGGCGAGTGTCACTCAGCGCTTAATGCAAACGAGCTTTCAAGTCTCATTGAAAGCCGCCTGGGTCGTAAACCTCTGCATCTGAGTGATATCTCAGATAAAAAGATTAAAACCGTTGGCTGGTGTACAGGAGGTGCGCAGCACTATATAGAAGATGCAGCAGCGATGGGATTAGATGCATTTATTAGTGGTGAAGTATCGGAACAGACTTTTCATTTGGCTAAAGAGCTGGATATTCATTATTTTGCGGCTGGGCATCATGCAACAGAGTCTTATGGGGTGCAGGCATTGGCAGATCATGTATCTGCAAAATTTGCTGTCAGCAGTGAATTTGTGGATATACCTAACCCAGTATAAAAGCTCATATTTTAGAGTGGCCTGGGTTTAGTCGTTATGGGGTCTAATACCTTACTTTGTCGAATCAGTTAACTTGTTGATATTTATAGTTTTTATGATTTAGTTCTTGGATAAAAAGCATAAATGAAGTATTATACTGCGGCAAATTTTCGTGCCCTCCCTTAACTGTTTTAAACTTTTGGGAGGGTGTAATTTAATACTGTTTTTTGACTGAAATGAGTCAGAAAACTGAATTTCAATCAATTTAGTCTAAGAGAGGTACTCATGACTACAGACGGCGCAGATTTAGCCAAACGCCGCTTTCTGACAAACACCACTGCTGTAATTGGTGCTGTTGGAG
>Ga0316204_10002510_pt1 | contig 41133 bp, 39 predicted proteins | sample 6monrhotite_MG_2_FD_205661 | JGI IMG/M metagenome (GOLD analysis project Ga0316204, IMG submission 205661) | Microbial mat bacterial communities from mineral coupon in-situ incubated in ocean water Damariscotta River, Maine, United States -... | ecosystem: Environmental > Aquatic > Marine >...
CAGCACTGTCAATTTTACTGATAAACAATTCATATAAACCCAAAGAAAATATCAGCAGAACAGCGGCTAATAGATAGCCATCAATGACCTCAACAACATGGGTGATGGTAACGCCGCGCAACTCTGCTCGCGCCAGCGTATCTAGTGTAGGTGATGCATATTCACCTAAATGAGTCACCAGAAAAAAGGCATCCACAGTCGCCACATAAAACATCGCGGCAGATGTAATCATGCTGGCAATAACCGCGAGGATCACGATGTAGCGACTCCCCCACAGTATAGATTCTAATATCAATTCAATTTTTTTTATCAAAACAAGCCTCTCTGTTAAACCATGCGGCTCGTATAACAGATAAATTAGTATTAATCAGATATTTTATTATTTCAGCCTGAGATCCTGCTCGGCTTGTTGTTTTGCATCAATGGCAAAACGAATTGCGGTGGATACTTCAGCTACTCGCGCAGCCTGTTCAGCTTTTTCCAGTAGTGCCTCAGAAGCCCCTGTCAAAACACCTTTAGCTGCAGCTTCTTCAACCGCAGCTCTAGCGCCACTGATTGCAAGCGACATATCTTGCGCATCTATGGCATTACGTTTCGCAGCCTCCGCATCTTTTCGAGCGCCCCTAAAATCACCACTTTGAATTTCTTCGCCAGCTTTACCCAGCCGCTGTTTAGCGTTTTTCATAGTATCTGGCGCATGGCGATCAGCACCGGCATCCTGCGCGGCTTGCACCGCCTGCCGTGCATCACTCATTTCCTGAGTGGGCGCAGATGCACAGGCTGAGACAACGACCACAATGAGCAATAACAACAACTGCTTAGATAAACTTGGCAAAATAACTCCTCAAATGGAAAAACCGTATTTCGTGCCTGATTAACGTAATTAAATACCTTACTTCCTGATGAAATTACCACCCACCCTATTGGCTGTCAAGCCAGACGAAGGTAGTATAGAAGCATCCAAAAACAGCTAATCAGGACTCATAATGAAGGTCACCATTTACCACAATCCACGCTGCACAAAATCTCGCCTAACTCTACAGTTATTGCAAGATCGTGGCATCGAACCCAACATTATCGAATATTTAAAAACACCACCTGACGCCGCAACATTAAGCGGCATTTTGAAGCAGCTTGACATGACTGCTCGTGAGCTGATGCGCAAGAATGAAGAAGAATACAAACAACACAATTTAGGCGATAGTGAGCTGGATCAAAATACTCTGATTGATGCAATGGCTAAATATCCAAAATTAATTGAGCGCCCCATTGTCATCGCTAACAATAAAGCCGCAATTGGACGACCGCCAGAAAATGTCCTGGAGATACTTTAAACATGGACATACTTGTTCTCTATTACAGCCGTAACGGCAGTGTTGAAAAAATGGCTCAATTGATCGCGCGCGGCATCGATGAAGTCGATAGCGTCAGTGCGCGCATTAGAACCGTTCCCGCCATCTCCACTGTATGTGAAGCAAGCGAAGATGACATCCCGGAGAATGGCCCGCCCTACGCCACTCTCGAAGATTTAAAAGAGTGCATCGGACTCGCACTGGGTAGTCCAACACGCTTTGGCAATATGGCCGCGCCGCTGAAATACTTTCTCGATAGCACTGGATCACTCTGGCTGTCCGGTGCTTTAACTGGAAAACCCGCAAGTGTTTTCACATCAACCTCATCAATGCATGGCGGACAGGAAACAACGCTGACTTCCATGATGACACCGCTGCTACATCACGGCATGTTAATCAGTGGCATCCCTTATAGCGAAACAGATCTATTGCACACCCGCAGCGGTGGCACCCCCTATGGCGCAAGTCACTTTGCGGGCAATGACAGTACACTCGACATCAGCGACGAAGAAAAACGACTCTGCCATGCGCTGGGAAAACGACTCGCACAAATGGCGGTCAAATTAAACAGCAACTGATTTCGTGCTCCATATAGTTACCTCCATTTAACCCCTCTTTTTCTGCTTATTTAAAAGACTCGCTTTTAACACCTAATATCACACCGCAAAATAGCTTTTTATTAGATTAAACATGCCTCGTATCTACATGAAATAATAGATATATTTAATATATCCAAAAGCAGCCTAAAGAACAGCGTTTTAACGACGCTATCAAGGTATAAGGAATACTCGAGACTGGGAAAGTCCATTAATTCTGCCTACATGAAAACGCGGGCAAGCAATATATCTACAGAAAGTGCGGGAGCGAATTATGCAAAGTATACAATCAGGCGCGTTAAACCACGGCGGACATCCCAGCCAGGTCAAACCATTCACCAACAGCCAGGCGCATCAACATAATATTCCTGCTCCACGAGTATCCTCTAACGATGATTTTTCCCGCGGCTTACTAACGCCTGAGAAGACACAGGCAATACTGAATAAACAGCTCGCAGAAAAAATTCAGGCAAAACTTCCAGAAGGCATCGAATTAAACAAACTCGATCCTGCCGAATTCACAGCACAAAAAGTCGCCGATAGAATTTTCGGTTTTATCGAAGGCAGAGTCAACGCAGAACAGGATCCAGAAAAACGCGACGAACTCTTATCCAAAGCACGTGAAGGTGTTGAACAAGGATTTAAAGAGGCCAGAGAAATTCTTAACAGCTTGGGAGCATTACAGGGCAAAGTAAAAGAAGATATTGACCAAACCTATAGTTTAATCCAAGAGCGTTTTAACGGTATTGAAAATAAATTATCCAGTGGTGACGATTCAGCATTAATTCCATCCACATCCGTACAAGAAACATCCCTCAGCAGTGCGCTGACCAGAAATATAAGTTCATCAATTGAAATCACGACCAAAGACGGTGACAGTGTCAAAATAGATTTATACAGCGATTTAAATGCGCAATCCCAAAAAACTATCAGCCAAAATGAAAATGGCAGCAGCATCACCAGTTCTTCATCAATTTCGCTCAGTTCAGGCATCAGTTATCAGGTTGAAGGTAATTTAGATGACGATGAAAAAGCAGCTATTGAAGACCTTTTAAAAGACATTGAAAAAGTTTCCAGAAAATTTTTCAATGGCAATATTCAAAAGGCATTTGAGAAAGCCAGCGAATTAGAATTAAACACCGATGAACTGGAAAATTTCAGCCTTGATATGCAGTACCAACAAACTCGCGAAGTAGCGGTAAGCAGCTATCAACAAAACCAGAACCTTTATGCTCCTGTTGAAACTGACAACGAAACAGATAAAACACCTGTTTTACAAAATTTATCTAATTATACGCGTGATCTAGATAAACTTGTTCACCACCCTGCGGCAGAAAAAGTTCTAGACAACCCTTTCAAAGAAATTGGTAAAATTTTTAAAGGCTTTAATCAACTCTTGCAACCCACCGAATCAACCCCAGTACAGAAAAAATCAGAGGCATTGCTTGATTCACTCTTAAACAAGTTAGTTGATGGCGCTGAAGCAACTTCAAGTGAAGACACTGAAAGCAATGCATCCGCTGAGCACAGCAAATCAGATAAACACTAAGCAGCAAATAAACTAATACCTTCTAAAAAGGCCGGTCGGCCTTTTTTTATTTTACGTCCTAACATATTCTTAACTTTTATCTTACATTTATTTAACAATGCCATTGTTAAAATAACATTGAAGGTAAGGTGATAATTCCTCAAATGAAACACCGATACGTATAACAGAAACACGCTATTGAATTAAAAAACACAGAGAAATTGGCGATATCTACTGAAAAAATCAAGCCGTTAAAAACAAAGGGAATTGCGCGGCCTGTCACATTGATGCAGAAAAAGGCACATACGAAGACTCTAGCATGCGCTTACCAGACGTTTCGAAACCCCAAAACACTAATATTACAAACTAAACATCATCCTCATTATTCATAACAACCACCTGATTACGACCCGCTTTTTTTGCGCTATACAAGGCTCTATCTGCATCACGCAACAAATCACTTGAACAATCCATCTCGCTACCTACCTCATAAATACTTAGACCAATAGATGCCGTCACTGAAATGTCTTCATAGCCAGTAATATGGCAGGTATTACTACGTAATGCCTCGGCAAATCGATTCCCCATCTCAATAGCACCCTGTGTGCCTGTTCCCGGCATGACCACCACAAATTCATCACCACCGTATCGTGCAACAACATCGTTATCACGAATATTACCTGTCAGAGTATTCGAGCAATGCACCAACACCTCGTCACCTGCTTGATGACCATAGCTATCATTGATAGCTTTAAAATGATCAAGATCTATAAATGCTACCGCTAAAGGATAATAGTTTTGGGTTGAAAGCTGAAATTCTTCTTCTAGAAATTTTTCTAAATACGCACGATTAAAATTACCCGTCATCTGATCGCGTCGATTCTCTTCTATCAGAACTTTATTTTTGGAAAGTAATTCTTCAGCATGCGTTTTAAGCTCCATTGCGTCCTGAATCGTTTTATTGTTTATCAATGCCGCTTGCTCTTTAGCTTGCTCCAATACTAAGTTCGTAAGCGACTGATCACCAAGATCAATTTCAAATAGTATGGCTGTTTCATTAATAACGAGTTTTGCTTCGTCAAGTATTGTCATCAACATATCAGATGGCACGGCAAGCAACTTTTTCGCCATTACTACAGCTTTTTTAAGCGGCTCATTTGGATCATCCTGCCACCAAACATCCGCGAGAATACTGGCCACTATATTAATTTTTACCAGCTGGCTTTCTATCCTCTGTGCTTTTGCAACATTAGCCTGATGACTTTCAGCTGTAATGGCAATCAGACTTTCTGGCAAATTCCAGTACCGCAGCAACCACGCCCCCACTGCCGCATGGTCAGCACCAATGGCTTCTTTTTCCATTTCAATAATTTTTTCATGTGAGGGGTAATGATTTTCAAGCTGCTGATAAAGATCTGACTCCACCTTATCTAACACTAAAACTCCAATATCCTGCAATAAACCTGCTAAAAATAACTCTTCCTTACCTACAACAGAAAGATGCACACCAAGCACCTGACTACAAACAGCTGTGGCCAGAGCACGCTTCCAGAAGCGATCATGATCAAGACCATTAGAAGAATTTGTTTTTGTCGATTGAACAAGCGAAAACCCCAACGCCATCGTTAGCGTGCCATTTAATCCAAACAAAGCAATGGCCTGGCGTAAATTTTCTGTTTTCCTTTTTCTCGCGTACAGCGGTGAATTTGCCATACGTAGCAACTTAGATGAAATTGCAGGGTCACAACTCGTAGTATTCACTACATCTATCATAGCCACATCAGGATTTTTACAAAGCTCAATTAAACGCGAAGCAATACCTATAGGACTAGGCAGGTCGGTGCAATGCTCCAACCTTGTCATCAATGCTTTATTTTCAATTAACGCATTCATTTCTTACTGCTTGCCTTTAACAACTAAAGATCGTTTATACATTTTTGGATACCAAACATGCTGGAATATCCACTGCAGGCATGGGCCTTCCATAATAGTACCCCTGCACATGGTCACAGCCATGTTCACGTAAAAACTCTGCCTGTGCTGCATTTTCTACACCCTCAGCGATGACATCCAATTTGAGGCGATGCGCCATGGCGATAATGGTATCAATAATCGCCGCATCATCTTCATCTTCTGGTATATCTGAAACAAACGATTGGTCAATTTTTAAAACATCAAGTGGGAAACGTTTTAAATAACTGAGTGATGAATAGCCTGTTCCGAAATCATCAATCGCCAATCGTACACCCATGTCATGACAAACATTTAGCGTTTCAAGTGCAAACTCAGGATCATCCATAACACTGCTCTCGGTGATCTCCAACTCCAGTATTTCGGGCGAACACCCCACTTTATTTAACACTGATTTAATCGTGCTAACGAGATTTCTATTTCTAAACTGTAATGCAGAAAGGTTCACCGCTATGCGTCCTGGGTTATAACCTGCCTTAACCCAGCCAAGATGATCGCTGCAGGCTTGTTTTAAAACCCATTCACCTACCGGAACAATAAGACCATTTTCTTCAAGCAATGGTATAAACAAATTTGGCGGTACTAATTTCATATCAGGACGTTGCCAGCGCAACAAAGCCTCCAGGCCTATAATATTGCCCGTCTTCATTGATATTTGAGGCTGATAATAAATTATAAATTCATTCCGCTCTAATGCCCTGCGCAATGCATTTTCAGTATTCATGCGATCTGCGGCATCAGAATTCATCGCCTTTTCATACAACTGATAGCCGCCACCACCACGACGTTTAATTTTATGCAATGCGGTATCTGCAAAACACACTAGTTCATCGTAGTGTTCGCTATCATCAGGAAAAACAGACACACCTACATTAGGCGTAAGAAACAACTCATTACCAAAAGCATTAAATGGCTCTGAAAAAGCACTAATCAATCTTTTTGTTAGATCTTCCACGCATTCTTGCTCTGCTAGATCAGGCATCGCAATAGCAAATTCATCACCGGTAAATCTCGCAACAATGTCATGCTCTTTAATAGACGCCTGAAGCCTTGAGCCCACTTGTTTTAATATCCGGTCACCCGTACGATGACCAAAGGTATCATTCACCGCAATAAAACGGTCCATATCAACATGAAAAAAGGCAACACGCTTTTTCTCGTGCTGCGCTCTCGTCATTACTTTCTTAAAACGTTCACGAAAAAGTGTACGATTAGGTAGCTCAGTTAATGCATCGTAATACATAAGATGCTGAATACGCTGTTCACTTTCTTTTTGCGCACTCAAATCAGTCGCGCCAGAGATATAATGTGTCACCTCTCCTTCGCTATTATGTACTGCGCTAATCGTTAGCCAACCGGGATATACTTCACCATTTTTTCGCCGATTCCAGATCTCGCCACACCAATACCCATTGCTACCCAATGACAACCACATGTCATGAAAAAAATCACTGTTATGGCGGCCAGAGTGTAAAACCTCCGGTGTTTTACCGACTATTTCATGCTCCTTAAAACCTGTGATATCTGTAAAGGCCTTATTGACACGTAATATTTTTGATTCGCTATCAGTGATTGCCATCGCTTCCATGCTCGATTCAAACACTCGCGCAGTCAGATGCAACTCTTGCTCCGCTTTATATTTTGCCTGCCGCACATCCACTTCGCGTAACTCACGTTCTATCACGGGAACCAAACGCGCTAGCTTGTCTTTCATTAGGTAATCATTCGCACCAGCACGCATCGCAGTCACGGCGGTTTCTTCGCCCACTGCGCCGGAGATAAGTATAAAAGGGGTATCAATCTGTTTTGAACGTAACAAACCAAGGGCTAACAGGCCGTTAAACCTTGGCAAATTATAATCTGAAAAAATTATATCCCAGGTCGAGCTCTGTAGAGCTTCCTGCATTTCATCACTCGTTTCAATACGAGTACATTCTGGCTCATAGCCATTTTTTTTTAAGTGTAAAAGAATCAGCTCAGCATCATCTTCTGAGTCTTCAATCATTAACACTCGTAACGGCTTTGGCATCTAACATTCCTTTGGTAGGGTAAGTCAACGTTACCTATGTACCTTTCCCTGATTGATGCTAACCAGGTCTGTCCTAAAATAAAAAAGGACAACAATATCCTCTAATAAACTCTTATGTCGTCATCATAAAATCAATCTTAAGTATTTTTAGGTATTGCTTAGCGCTAAACGTAATCTTAATAATTAACACTTAAAACTGCAAATTTATAAATCTAGAATTAAGCTCTCATTAGACAATCAAGCTATTGGTTTTATTATATATCTTTATATCGATCGAACTAATTGATTACTGCCGCCATTTTTTTGCTTGTGGAATAAAATGTAACAAGCCTTCAGCCACACCAGCAGCGTAATTACCGTTCAATCCCATAAAATCACCACGCGCCAAATACAGCTTTTTTTCAAGCCCTTTTGCTTTCAGAGCAGATATAGCTTCATCACGCACTTCATCGCTGGCATTTCGCACCAACACACTTTGAAGCCCTGAAATCAGTACCGGAAGGTCATTGCCACTGTCACCGGCAAAGACGGTATTTTCATCGGAAAAACTATATCGAGCCATCAAAAATCGAATCGCGTGATATTTTGTTGCGCACTGCGGTAAAACATCCAGCAGGCCGATATTTTTTTCCTCGTCTATACTCCAGATAAGACTGGCACGCACGCCCTTTTCTATAAGTCGTTTATCCATTGTGCTAATCAGTGCATCCTTGTCAATATCAGTTGCTACGTAATAACTGAGTTTATAACAGTTTTGCTTTTCAGACTCTTGAAGTTTTAGCGCATCAAAACCTTCGAATAAAACGACTAATTCCGCATGGCTGAAACCATTCCAGTCGCTTGAAATTTCATTTTCCCAATCCTGACAATAATGCCACTCGCCCTGCCTGATTTCATAGAGGGTCGCGCCAACATCACCGATTACATAATCAGGCTCAGGTAGTTGATATTCTTGTATAGCATCCTGAATCAGACTTCTATGGCGGCCACTGACGTAGGCAAGATTCATTCCTGCGCTTTGCACGAATTGAGAAAATATTCCACGCGCATCATCAGATTCCTTCTGAACACCATTGGGAATCAATGTCCGATCCAGATCGCTGCATAATAATACGCGTGGCTTCAATTCACCCTTCCAATGTTATAAACAAAACAAGCTGATTATTTATTATGTAACTTTGCCTTTGAAAACACACCAAATAACACCGGCAATACAAACAACGTTAACAGCGTGGATGAAGCAAGACCACCCACCACTACCGTCGCCAAGGGGCGTTGTACTTCTGACCCGACGCCCGTCGCCAACAGCATCGGAACCAGCCCCAACGCGGCAATGGAAGCTGTCATCAGTACCGGGCGCAAACGCGACAGCGCACCTTCAAACACCGCAGTAACAATATCACAGCCGCCCGTTAAACGTTGATTGATGGCATTAACCATCACCACACCATTTAGCACCGCCACCCCAAACAGGGCGATGAATCCAATCGATCCAGGAACTGACAGATATTGGCCTGAAACAAATAGCGCCGCGATACCTCCTATAAGAGCCAAAGGCACATTAATCATGATAAGTGCTGCCTGGCCAACAGAGTGGAACGCGAAATAAAGCAGTAAAAAAATCAAGCCCAGCGACAGCGGTACAACGATCATCAAACGCGCCTGAGCACGTTGCTGATTCTCAAACTGACCACCAAAGACAACGGTGTAACCCGCTGGAAGATTGATCTCGCTGTCGATACGTTCGCGCAACTCAGCAACCAAACTGCCCATATCGCGCCCTTCAACATTCGCCTGAATCACCACTCGACGCTGCACATCATCACGACGTATTTGTGGGGGACCAGACTCAATAGCCACCTGAGCCACATCGCCCAGCTTGACCCATGCACCGTTAGGTGCTTGCAGAATCAGGCTGCGAATCGCCTCAACACTGTTGCGGTGGTCTTCGGCAAGTCGAACATAAATATCGTAACGTTCATTACCCTTGATGACCTGCCCAGCTTCGCGACCTCCAATGGCATCAGCAACCAGATCCATCACCTGCGCAACAGGAATACCATAGCGAGCCAAACTATCACGGTCAGGGCGGACAGCCAACTGCGCTTCACCACCAATCTGCTCCATAGCCACATCCCGCGCACCTTCAACTTTTTTCGTCAGCGCTACAATTTCATTACCCTTCTTGGCCAACATGTCTAAATCCGGACCAAAAAGTTTAACCGCCAACTGCGCTTTAACACCTGACAAAAGTTCATCCACACGAGTGGCAATCGGCTGTGAAAAAGAAAACAGCAGACCTGGATGAACTGACATTTTCTCTTCCATAAGTTTCTGTAAAGCCTTGCGGTTTTTTGCAGATGTCCACTCAGGCACCGGCTTCATTCCAACAAAAATTTCGACATTGGATACTGGCTCTGGGTCACCACCAATCTCGGCACGCCCCACTCGACTGAGCGTATAAAGCACTTCCGGAAACGTCATCAGTTGCTGTTCTAGTTTATGCGCTACCTCAAGTGAAGTATCAAGACTGGATGAGGGTGCTAACGTAACACGAATATTCAGCGTCCCCTCTTCCAGCTCAGGCACAAACTCGGTACCCAAAAATGGTACCAGCGCCAATGAAGCAACAAACAGCGCCAGCGCACTACCCACTACCACCGTACGCATTTTTAACGCACCAGCCAAAGCGCTGCGATAAAACTTATCCAGCGGCTTCATGATGAAACTCTCTTTCTCTCTAACACCGGTTTTAAACATGTATGTTGCCAATGCCGGCACGACAACCAATGCCACCAACAACGAAGCTAACATCGCTAATACAATGGAAATTGCCATCGGTTGAAAAAGCTTTCCTTCAACGCCCTCAAGACTGAACAGCGGTGCAAACACAATAATGATGATCATCACCGCATAAAACACGGGACGTCCAACTTCACGAGCCGCTTCCTGAATACGCAGCGCTATACCATGAGTATCATTCGCTGCATCGAAAGGTGTCGGTGATCCTCCTGCAATTTCATTTTTTATCTGCTCACGATGTTGAGCATCCGGCTTACTCAGATGACTGAAAATATGCTCCATCATGACGACTGATCCATCCACCATCATGCCGATAGCGATGGTTAAACCACCTAGTGACATCAAGTTCGCTGATACACCCCACTGCGCCATCACCATCAATGCAAGCAGAATTGATATCGGTACAGAGATCAACACCAGGAATGTAGCACGCAAATTAAGCAGGAATAGCATCAATATGATAACAATCAAAACAAAGGCTTCCAGTAATGCTTTGCTGACTGTATTGACCGCCTGATCAACCAGATTAGACTGATCGTAAACACCTTCAATCGTCACGCCTTCAGGTAAAGCCATCTGAATAGCGGGTAATCTAGATTTTATGCCATCGATGGTCGCCTTGGTATTAGCGCCCATGCGTTTAAGTACCACGCCGGCAACCACTTCCCCCAATGCCTCGGGATTACCACTAGCATCACGCCGCGACATGTTCACAGCCCCCTGGCGGATCTCAGGCCCAAAGCCAACATTTGCGACATCACTGACTCTCACCGGCACACCATCAACATCCAACAGGGGTATATTACCGATATCACGTAACCCTGCTTCATCACTGCGCACCCAGCCAACACCACGAATCACTAACTGCTCTTCACCACGATCAAGATACCAACCACCGGCATTGCGATTATTCGCTTCAATGGCTTCCGCCACGTCGTCACTGGAAAGTCCGAAAGCAAGCAGTCGTTGCGGAGCAAGTTGAACCTGGTACTGTCGCACTTCACCACCAAAAGAAAGTACTTCAGTAACACCCGAAACCGGCATCAACAACAGTTTAACGACCCAGTCATTAAGACTACGCAAAGCGATAGCATCATATTTCTCAGCGTCTTCAGCTAACAGGATGTACTGGAACACCTGTCCTAAGCCTGAGGTATTTGGCCCCATTCCGGGAATACCAATGCCATCTGGAATTTGCTCTTTGGCCGCCTGCAAACGCTCAAACACCAGTTGCCGAGCAAAATAAATATCCGTGCCTTCCTTAAAAACCACGGTAATAACAGACAAACCTGTCTTGGAAATCGAACGCACTTCTTCAACATCAGGCAATGCATACATCACCGCTTCGATAGGAAAGGTAATCAGCTGTTCAACTTCTTCCGCTGCCAAACCTTGTGCTTCAGTGTTAATTTGCACCTGAACATTGGTGACATCGGGAAACGCATCAAGGTTAAGTTTTGGCAACACCATCAAACCACCCACCATAGTCGCTAACAGCGCCAACACAACCAACAGACGGTTTTGTACACCAAGATCAATGATCTTATTTAACATAGCTCATCTCCCTCAGTGGTTATGTATTTCAAAACCGCTTTTAGCGATTTCAGATTGGACAAAAAATGCACCTTTACTGACAATCATTGTGCCTTCATCCAAGCCCTCTATTACCATGCGATCACCGACTGTACGCAGCACTTCAATTTCTTTTGGTTCAAAACGGCCTGCAGCAACTTCAACAAATACTTGCCAATCACCATCTGGGCTGCGCATCACTGCAGCCAAAGGAACCGCCATGCCAACTTGCTTATCACCCGCTTCAATAATGGCCGTTACAAACTGGCCGGGATGCAGTTGATCATTTGGGTTTGGAACTTCGATATGAACAGCAAGTGTACGTGTTGTTTCATCAAGTATATGACGCGCTTGAGCCACCTTCCCCATCAACCAGGTATCACCTGCTTTGATACGTGCATCAGCGCCCAGTGAAACACTTGACGAGTCATGCGGTGTTAAACGAGCTTCAACCCACAACAGAGATTCATCACTAATTTTAAATAACAAATAACCCGGTTCAATCAACTCACCCACGACAAAATCATCACTGATAACAGTGCCATCTTGCACTGCCAGCAACTTGAATTCACCGATAGCTTTTGAGGCATCGCCCGACTTCAGCAGCGCATTTATTTGCCGAGACGTCATACCAAATGCACGCACTCTTGCCATCGCTTGCTGATGTGAAATTTGAGCTGAAACATAACGTTTTTCTGAAACCACTTTTCGCCCCAGCTTTTTCACTCGACGCCATTCAACATCCGCACCCAACAACACCCCTTGTGCTTCAGCCATATCAACACTGGATAACGTCACTAATGGTTGGCCTTTTGAAACATGATCACCCAAGCGTACATGCCGTTGTGTTACCTGCGCTGCCACACGTGGTGTCACATTTGTCGTGCGATAGGCGTTAAGCATTACCTCACCTGGAGCCGTAATTACCTCACCCACTGCAGAAACTTTAACCGCCATTGTTTCAATGCCTGCCATACGTCGCTGTTCATCGTTTAGCTCTGCATCGCTGGTGGCTTCTGCTTCGCCGTGCCCGTGACCATCATCACCGCCTTCTTCATCATCTCCATGGCCTTCATCTCCATGACCTCGCTCTTCTTCATTTTCATCATGTCTTTTTTCTTCGCCATGAGCATCCTGATCGTCATCATGGCCATGCTCGGTTTCAGCATGTTTTTTACTCTCAGCATTGCTAACCACTGCATTTTTTTCTTCTTGATCGTGATCGTGGTCTTCGTTCGCATAGGCACTACAAGTAACACTTAGCGCAGCAATAAAAATCCAAATTTTAATAGTATTCATTTTGTTATCTCCAAATCGAAGGCGACGCATTCATTTCTATGCATCAGCCCAATAGAATTATTTAGACTGTTTCAGCCAATCATCAATCGTGCCGGAAGCGTCCAGCCACTCAATCGCAGCCAACCACACTTGCCCTGTCAATTCTGCTGCTGTTGATTGAATCTCTACATTTTGACGTGATTGAACCAGGTAATCTGATGCACTGAGCTCACCGGCAATCCATAATTTCTCTAGCAAATTAACTTGCTCACTCAAGCTGCTTTCACCCGTTGCAAGCCATGACTTCCAGGTAGCCACCGCGACATGATAACTGGCTGTAGCGCCTTCTAATCGAGCTTGGGCACGCCTGCGACTCTCCATCAATTCCTGCTCCGCTCGCAACGCCTCTTGAGAAGCCACACGTACCTCAGCATTAAACGAGTTGCGAATAAAAAGTGGAATTTCAAGACTCAACCCAACCAGGTTTTCATCATCCTCTCGTCCGCCACGAATAGAGATGGTGGGATCTGGACGTCGCTCGCGCTTAGACAAATCGATCTGTGCTTTTGCATTTTCAAGCAATGAGCGTTGAACCATTAGCTCTGGTAGCTTATTTAACAAATCTTCGATATCAATCTCACCAGAAAGCTGTGGAAGTAACTTAGGTAACGAAGGCCATTTAGTATCAGCGCGACCACTGACACCGCGCAATTGTGCTTCCACACGAATCAAGCTCGCCTCAGCACTGCCTTGTTGCATCCGCGCTTCGGTATAGGCGACTCGCGCCAGCGCAATATCTAATTGACTAACATCACCCGCTTGCAAACGTTGTTTTGCTGTGTCTGCAAAGGCCTGCATTAAGCGCGTACGTTGAATAGCAAGCTGACGCTGTTTACGTGTCATTTGATACGCTGCCAAATTGCTCAACACCTCGACCGCAACCTGCCTGCGTACCAACGCCAACTCAGCCTCAGCCGCAAGCAAAACCGTCTCTGCCTGACGATAACGTGCCTGGCGCTTGTCTGCCCAATCAATGGTTTGACTGAGACCTAAGGTGGTGGTTTTTATATCTGTGCTTTCAGCATCCAGTTCAAAACTGGGGTTATACAACGGTCGCCCTGAGGCTTCTAGATTTGCCTGTGCAGCATCTAAAGTCGCTTGGGCTGCCTGTACAGAAGGATTGTTTTGCTGAACGCTAACCACAAGCGTATTAAAACTACTTGCAGCGCCGCCTTTCATATCGGGAGGTGACAAAACCGGTTCTGACAAAACCGGAGTAGTATAAAAAACTAGCAGACATGCTAATCCTAAAAATCTTAAATTCATGATAAAGAGTCCTTCATCGTCTAATCGAATACCACTGTGCGTGGCAAAACCGAAATGAGTATCGCTAATTCAAAACCGCAATTAGCGATACTCAACAATAAAAACTCAAATACGTGGGGGCTTACTTGGAAGTGAGGGGATATAATTCAACAACGAACTGCGATACACCTGCTCGGACTTAACTGCACTGCAATGTTCAAACGTTGGCATGGAAACCGTAATTGCAACGACATGCACATGACCACAACAACAATAATGATCATGTGGCACAGGCGCAGCCTGCTCTGCCACATCAACACTTGAATCATTTTCAGCTGCAATATCCATTAAAACAGACTGGCTATCATTAACATGCCCAAGCAGCATCTCAGGATGACTATCCCACGCCCATGCCATGTTAGAACCTAACAGGCAGATTAGAAGCAGGCTGTGAATCAAACGTATCATAATGTATAGATATTACTGAATATAAAATTTTCGGTAATTCTATCACTCACGTATGAAAGCTGAAAGTAATACTGCTGCATCCCTTACACGGGATGAATATTGACGACTTGGTTTATCAGCAGATTCGAGCTCCTTTGTCATATCTACTAATTCGCTCAAAGATTTACCATCATAGGTAGTGATAAAACCTGTTCCAGTCGTTCCTTCAAAATCTGGCATGTATTTCTCGCTCACACCAGTAATTGCTGTTTTTGTTACTCGACCATCAGCATCAACACCAACAGCAATCATTACATCACCGTGACGATAACTGGATTTACTGATAATTGCAGCGCCCAATGTCTTGCCTGATTTTCTATCGCGAGCCACATAGAAACTATAAATTGTTCTATCCAAAGAAACAGAGTAAGTTTTTTCTGCCCACTCAGCAGCATCTTCAGTTAACTTTTGTTTACGTTTACTGACCTTGGCTCCAGCAGGTAACATTTCTTTTAACGCTGCTTTTTTCTTGATAATTTTAACTAATGAACCACCATGCCCTTTGTGAGCCTGCGCGTCTTGAGACCAAAAGCTCAACATAGAAGGAAGCGTTACCATCATAATGGCTGCAAACAAAGACGTTGCATAGCTACGTGACTTATCTATTTGATTGGCACTGAGATTGATCATGGTGTTCTCCAGTTGTAATTCTATATCTACATTCAGATATGATGTTTAGATTTTATTTTTAGTGTGTGTATTTAGACATGTAAAAAAAGCATCGTGACCGGCCATTTTCAGGAGACATTCTGAATTGCAGTTAACGTTAACCAAATGCTTAACCGACCACGACAAAAAAGGGAAATCACTTCATATCATGGGTTTTAACCCAAAGTACCGCACCTATATTGAGTGGGTAATCCTTACCATTGTGTTTCATCTTACCTTCATCACTAACCAATGCAGAAAATCCCCACCAGCCAGCCTTAGGCATTGCCGCGGTGAACACACCGTTCGCATCAGCTTTAATAATTTGCGTGATGAATGGATCTGCTGGCGCTTTGAGCTTGCCATCCTGATTGTAATACTCGATCGCCACGCGGGCAAAAGGCACAGATTTACCATTCAACTTTGCAACGCCTTGAAACAAGCTGTTAGTCCATAATCCATAAGGACGGGAGAGCGGGACTATTTCCGCTTTCAGACCAAGCTCATGATCCCAGCCTTCTTCCAAACCAAAGGTGTTCACAATAAGCTTTGTATATTGAACTAGAAACAGTTCTTCAGATTCGTCCCAGTATGATTGCGGGACAACATAAAAAATATGATCCCCTGGCTTACGAAACTTGTAGCTTGTTTTATACGCTGCAAGCATATCGCCACCGTTATCCTTAACAGTCACTTTCTGTAGCTTATCTAATAAATTAGTATCTTTTCCTCCCACCCAAACACCGAACTTTTCAGGCTTATCCATGGGAACACCCAAGCCTTCAAAGGGATGTGAGAAACGAATATCAAGATCAATCGCCCTACGCTCTTTATGTGTCACCACATCATCAGTAGGAATCAATAATTGATAGTGGGCATGGGCCGGTGTAAAAACACCGGCTACAATGACAATGATAAGCAACGCCTTCCATGATGCCTTAATCCTTTTAATCTTTGTCATTTCCACACTCCTATATCAATAGTACTTATTAAAAAACTACGTTAACTTAAAGACTTCTGCCCCAACCAAGGCTCCAACGGTAATCTTCATCGTTAGAAATACCGCTGAGTTCCTGATAAACAGGGATTGAAACATTGGCATAAACACCACTTTTTTCATCAATCTTAAAGTTAATGCCAGGAGAAAGGTAGATCACATCACCACCACTGTTTGCCTTAACCGCATCTTCTTCAATGTCCCGATCAAAGAAAATACCATTTAATTCAATTACAGGTGTAATATTTGAGTGATGGTTAAAACTTGCTGCGATATCAGCCTGCCATGAGCTACCGGTACGGAAGTTTTTCGCACCCTCAGTAGCAAACCGGTAAATAATATCAGCATCAATCGCTACCTTTTCAGTTGCATGTCCACTAAATGCCAAACCGCCCTGAAAAGTGATAGCACCGCTGCCCGGTTGGTTATGGGTTCCAAGAATCTCACCCTTATCGGTTTGGTTTGTAATTTTGCCAGTAGGTAAAATTACGCCAAATACTGAGGCTAACTGGCTATCACCATCATTATAAAAACGATAGCGCCCAGTTAATAAGAGATCACCAACTCCCGGTGATTCTGCGGTATCCGAAATACAACTAGCTGAGCTAAGGCTACCAGTTACGGCTGGGGTTCCAGCAAAACAAGTATTGGCATTGCCATCGCCATTGTCCTTGAAATCCTTAAAATTGTTATACTGAAGCATCATGCTCAAATCCATATCTTCATTAATGGGGAAACCCAACGATAGAAAATATGCATCTTCACTGGAGTGCATGTGAACATCTTCACCCTGTGCTCTGAAATCAATCAACTCCTGATCGCTAAACGTTTCATAACGACGTGCATCCCAGCGCAAACCTACTACTTTTTCAGTCAAAATCTCCGCACCGACCGAGTTGACACTACCCGAACCACCGCCACGAATAGACTCACCGTGAGCAAAGACTACTGAGCTTGCAGTCGCCAGAAGGCATCCTGAAATCAGAGTACTGGCTATTTTATTTTTTAAGATATTCATGATATTCCTCGATTCTAAAAATTATTTAGTGTTCTATTTAAAGATTACAGACAGCTATATCTGCCCAACCCATAAAAACTTAAATCAACAACGTTTAAATCAATAGCGACATCAAATATGATGTATGTGTTTATTGTATTACGTCATACTTTAATGTCAAGTTATTGTCACAAAGAAAAGAGATTCAACCAAAAATAAGAGGCAAAAAAAGCTACACGAATATTATATCTTATTGTTTTTTTTCGAATATTTAACTTACAGTCTCATTAAATTTAAGCTAAAATATTTTTCGATCCAACGAAAAAAGGCTCTGTCATATCAGAGCCTTTTTATAAAATTACAGAATATATTACGAAATATCAGAGCACCCAGGTACGAGAATGCGCGACACCGTCGTTGACAGCTATTCTTTCAATAATATCGCCGCTGCTGCCATTGAGCACCAACAACTCTCCCTGACTTGAGTTCGAGGAAAAGGCCAGACTATCTCCCCCATCAACTAAAAGAAAATCCAACGAACCTGAGGGTGAACCTAATCTAACCTCGTTAATTAGTTTCAACTCAGGTAGTGCCGTTAAGTCAAACACCAATAAAGCATCAGACTTAATATTCGCTTTTTGCTCGTCGCTGCCTGAGCTGCCTGTCGTCAAATACAAACGCGTTGCTTCCAGATTAAAATAATACTTACTGATATAAATGTCTGCCAAATCAGCTTTATCAACAATTTCATTTGTCGCTGTATCAAGCACCGAGAGCTTTGCTACGACATGATCAGCATCCGACTTTCTGTCAGCACCACGTCCTATAATATAACGACCATCAGGGCTAATCATCAGGTTACTGTGACCCTTGAATGCTATCAGCTCTTCAATAGAATTTGTTACAGGATCAATGACTGCGATCGTTCCATAGCCATTATTCAGGTTATAGACCTTGCCACTCACCTGCGAATATACCAGCCCGTGTGGAAAGGCATTGTTGGGGACTGCACCTGCTTCGGCATCGTCTTTATCTGGCTCACATAAATTAATCGTTGTAATAACTTTAAGGTAAGTTTCCGCATTGGCAGGATCATTCCCAATCGCCGACAAAGTACCGTCTTTCAAATTACTGATGTAAATAGTATTCGGAACATTTGGCGCCTGAGGCGATGGGTAAGAAAAGGTAGCCTGATGATGGCCTCGCCCTACACAAGTGGTGCCGAGGTATTTAGCCGATGAACTGGCAATATTTTCTACCACACTAATTGAGGAACCCTGATCACCACAATTTAAAGTGTCATTCCCCGTTTCCTTTTCACCATCATTCATAAATAAGTCGCGCGATGAATTAGGATCACTATATATATGGGCAGGAAACGCATCCACGGGAAAATCGTCCTGAAAGGTGATCTCCTTGCTCTTCGGGTCCAGCAAGATAACTTGCTGATCTTCAGTTAAACCGATAAAGATAGGCTTCAAAGCTTTGTCCAGCCCTGTATCCTGCGCATTTTTAAGTGCCGTGACCGTGGTTTTACCTGCCTTTCTCGTGATGGTGGAAATAGAACCCGTCTTTCTGTCCCCTGAATAGTAGGCTACTGTAAAATCTTGATCACTACTGGTTTTTCCGTTCATTGCTTACCACTCTGTGTTTAGGATAATGAATAAAATCAAGTATACCGGATAGAAAATGCCGGTGAAAATATTTCCAGATATTACTTTTACAGACTATCGACAGCTAATGCTTGTTTCTATTGTTAATGTCGTATTTTCACTGCGTGAAGAACAGCTGCCACTCACCCCGGCAAATTTATTTAACAGCCTAACTATAGACAAAAATACTTTATTTACGCAGACGCTAATTCGAGCAGCGACGAGAGAGATATAAGTTACTGTATTTATTATAATTATAGAATTACAGGCCAAGAAAAAACAACTTCAGCATCTCAAAAAATGATATGAGTACTAATTTTCTGGTATTTTATTTAAAATAAATACTTGCAAAGTAATGTTTTGTGACCATGTTCACAGTAATCAACAGGAAGGATTTTTACTATTGGCCTCGAAGGGTAAACGAACAAATCACTTTAATTTGTTCAATTTTATAACTGGAGGAAAACCAATGACTACTAAAAACTTAAACGATTATACATGCATCACTGGCAACGACAACGCGATTACTACTGAAAATACATTAGAAAATCTTCTTGAGCACGAAGAAAAAAAGCATACAAACAAGCGTAAGAAAAATGTACGAAAAGCCATCGAAAAATACATTGAACGTAATCGCTTGAGAAATGACTTATCCGATTTCGATGCTTACGACCTAATTTAATACAATAAAATATTTTCAACCACCTACCCCCTGCCGGGAAGCGATGCCAAGGATGGCACATCGCATTTCTCCCATTTTCCAACTAAACCCCACCACCCCCTTCCTAAGCTTTACACCCACCCTATCCCTTTAGGCTATACTTAGCCTTTTCAGAGAAGCTTCCGCTATAGAGTGGAGATCTTATTACCATGCCAAAGCAAGGCTAAAACTCAAACTATGTTTTTCTCAGAAACACTCACTCACGGCGTCCGTATTAAGGTACGCGCTAAATTTTGTCCTGAGCATTCTGAGCCAGAAAAAAAATTCTGGTTCTATCAGTACACCGTCACCATCATTAACGAAAGCGATGACACCGTACAATTAATCGGTAGGCATTGGCACATAAGCGATAGCAATGGCCAAACTGAAGAAGTGGTGGGTAAAGGCGTTATTGGTAAACAGCCTGTCTTAGAACCGGGGAAGAGTTTTACATATTCTTCAAACTGTCCGTTATCAACAGAACTCGGCAGCATGTATGGTTGTTTTCAGATGGTTACTAAAGACGGGGAAGAGTTCGACGCAAACATTGCACCGTTTACATTATCTCAACCGCATCTCATTAACTAAGCGCGAGCTAGTTAAAACAAAATTGACTTGTCAGCCTGAGTAATAAACGGGTCAGAATGGATATTCTCTAAGGACGCTCCGGCCAGATAAACACGTCGTTTTGCTGTGTTCACCATCGCGGGATTACCACAAAGAAAGACAGACCAAGCAGCAAGATCGGCTTGCTCGTTTAAAGCAGTCTCCTCAATAGAACCGAAGTGAAATTTTTCTATATCAACTACGTCATCACTCTCTAACAAACATGGGAAATAACGGAGGTTTGTATTTTTCTCAGCCAAAGCAGTCAGCTCATCAACCAGATAAAGGTCTTGCGGCTTGCTACCGCCATGAAACAATAAAATAGGCCCCTGATGTTGATTATGCAGCGCATCCTGTACCACTCCCCACAATGGCGCTAACCCTGAGCCCGTCCCTAACAGCATTAAACCCTGTTCATTATTCTCTGCTGATGCGTAATAACATTCACCGTGCGGGGCGCTAATACTTACTTTCTCACCAGCTTTTACTTCGTCATGCAGCCATCCACTCATCTTTCCAGCGTCAACTTTTTTAACGTGAAGTTCCAGCTCATCACTTAACGTAGCAACGGAGGCTAATGAATAACTGCGTTGCAAACCATCCTCGCGACACAAGTTTACAAACTGTCCAGCGCGATATTCAAAAGGCTCATCACAACGTAATAAAACGCGAACAATCTGCTCATTCAAATTACTTATTGAAACGATAGTGGCGCTAAATTGACTGACATCAACCTCATCAGGCATCGCCAACTCTAAATCACCATCAGGAACACATGAGCAAGCGAGGAAATAGCCCTGCTCACACCAAGCCGATTTCAGTGCTTTTTGTGAGGAAGTACCTGGCGAGCCTGAAGTGGCGCGCATCAAGCAGCTTTGACAGATCCCGCTTCGACACGAATTAGGAATAGTGACGCCATGCCGCAACAAGCATTCCAATACTGTTTCCTGCTCGTTAACCAGGAAACTTTCACCTTGAAATACAAGCTGAGACATGACTTACATCAATTAATGCAAACTAAAAAATTACTTCTTATTATTTTCCTAACACGTCATTACGCGTGCTTTCTGCAATCGCAGCCGCTTCAGCAATGAGATCAGCAGGCACATTCAACTCCTGCAACGTGCCACCCAGGTGTTCCATTACAGCGTCAAAATGCGAGTCATTTAATCCTCTAGCAACAAGATGCGCATGACCATCACGCATATCTTTACCAGAATAGTTGCTTGGGCCACCGAATGCTAAAGTCAAAAATGCTTTTTGTTTGGCCGCTTGTTTGTCCATATCAATGCCTTCGAAAAAGCTGTTAATTCTGTCGTCAGACAGAACTTTACGATAAAAAATATCAACCGCAGCGTTTACCGCAGCATCACCACCAATACGTTCAAAAAGACTATCTGCCATACTTCTATCCTCATCGTTAGAAAAAATACTTAATATATTTAAGTGGAATGTATCAAAAACTCACACTTAAGTCATAAGTTATATAATGGATACATATTAAGGTGCAAGTTATTTTTTAAAAAAAGTAACAAATGTAGAGCGATTAGTTTAAATTACAATCCTATAAATAAGACATCAAAAATATGTCTAGCGTATAGTAAACGACATGCGTATAAAATTCGCCATCATATTATTAATATTACCCTGCCTTTGTTTTGCCGAGGATTCGCAGCAAACACTCTCTAACGAAACAGGTTTGTGCAAAACCATTTCGGACAAGCTCTCAAGCGTAGGCATGAGAGAATGCCAACGCCGCAACCTAAGATCATCAAACGGCATCTCAGTGAATGGTATGCCGCTATTAATCAAAGAATACGCCCCTTTTCCTTTACGCAAACCACTCGGTCGTGTAATGCTTCTCGGCGGCATTCATGGCGATGAATACTCATCCGTAACAATCACTTTTAAATGGCTGGAAACGCTGGACCGCTATCATTCGGGGCTCTTTCACTGGAAAGTCATCCCACTTGTGAACCCTGATGGCCTGCTCAGAAAAAAATCACAACGCATGAATGAGCATGGCGTTGATCTCAACCGTAACTTCCCTACACCCAACTGGAAAAAAGAATCGAGCGAATACTGGATAAAAAGAACTCGACGCAATCCACGCAGATATCCTGGCCCTGAACCACTTAGCGAACCTGAAACACGCTGGCTAGCTAAAGAAATCGATACTTTCCAACCCGACGTTATCGTCTCGGTGCATGCACCACATGGCATTCTTGATTTTGATGGCCCACATCAAGCACCAAAACGCCTCGGCAACCTTCATTTACACCTGCTAGGCACCTACCCGGGATCGCTCGGCAACTATGCCGGGGTGGTTAAACAAATCCCTGTCGTAACCATTGAGTTGCCATCAGCTGGCATCATGCCTTCACCTTATGAAATTAGTAGAATTTGGACTGACTTGGTTAAGTGGTTGCGTTATAAGTTGCCACAAAACGAACGACATTCTACGCGAGCGTCAAATAACGAGACACATGAATTTGTAGCCGAGAAATGAATTTATAACGGCCTGAATCTCAGCGCGAACAAAACTCAATATTTAAACAGGCCCTTCATAGACGATCTTCCATTTACCATCTGAAAACTGCTTCCAGTACTGACGCTTTTTTGTGTTCAACACTGTTTTATCGCTTTGATACTCTTGCTCAAAGGTTGCCACGACCAAGTCTTCATCAGGGTAGGAAAAAACACTCAAATCAGACAAACTAATTTTAATTTGACCCGCATCAGAATATGCAACTCGGGCATTTTCAGCCCAGGCTTTAAAATCCCTCTCACGTGTTTTAAATTCAGGCGCATAATTTCCAAGATATTTTTCAATATCACGACTTTCCCAATCCGTTTTCCAGCGTTCTAACGTCTCCAAAAAAACTTTGCGCCGTTTAGCCAAGTCGCGTTGCGTCGTCCAATGAATACCATCTGCAATAATAACCGGTGTTTGCCCTACATCAATGAATGATGACAGCGTTATAAAATTTTGATTACTGAGTGTAATGCAGCCATCACTCGCCCATGGCGGTCGGCTCAGCGTATAACTCGGCGTCCCGTGCAGCCAAATACCATATCCAGTTTTACCCTGCTTCAAATCCCATTCATTTGGGTAGTTAATGGGAAAAGCGCCCGCACCATAGAGGTCTGGCAATTCTTTTGAAGGTATATATTTATTTACAAAATAAACACCGAGAGGTGTGCGCTTATCGCCACGTCGATTTTTTCGTGGCCCTTTTAAACCTATCGAAACATAATAATCATCGACGAGACGAACATTCCCGTGCTTGTTTTCATATAAAAATAAACGCGAATTTCCCACATCAACGACGACCACATGGCTTTGCTGCGGTGCCAGTTCTAAAAGGTAATCTGGGATTTCATCATTATCGTGACGTTTAAAATGACGCCAGCGTTTTAACAGTTCATCCTTTAGCGCCGTCTTCCTTAAATCTGAAAAACCAGAGTACGCAGCAACGCTCCGTAATGGCATAGCAATCGCCATCAGAAGGTCGCCATAGACCATCTGGGCAAGTTTAAATTTGGGGTTTTCTTTTAATAAGACTTCAAGTTTTACGCGAGCACGATCTAATTTGGAAGCATCGATATCATCCAGTATATCTACTAAAGCTTGTTCATATTGACTTGAGTGCAAAGCATTCATCTCAGCAGACTCACCTGCTGCTGTAGACGCAATAAATAACAGCATGCATAGTGCAAAACAGGCTGTTAATAAATTTTTCAACTTGAGCGATTGCATCCGATTCTTACCATTCGTTGAAATATCAGCGAATCAGAACCTCCCTAAGTATTAACCAATCTTCATTGCGTTTTTTTAGTAACAGCATCTTTTTCACACTGTCATTCAATCTATTCGATTTATAACGTTGAACAAACGAAACACTGGCCAAATTTTCATCCAACAACAACACATCTGCTCTACTGACGCCGACATCAATAAAAGCCGGCCCCTTTAATCGTGCACGTCGTTGACGTGCCCACTCTTTACGTGTCACACCATTTCGAGAGGTGAAATCACTGGCGTACAACGACAAATAAGCATCAACATCTTGTGCTGACCACGCTTTTGCCCAACTTTTCAGCAACGTGTTAATGGCCTTTTTATTCGCGACCAGATCGATAACAGGCTTCTCTTGCAGCACCGGCTTTTCAGATTCAACCAGCACCGGAGTATCAAAAATTTCTTCATGTAGCTTATCCAGTACTTTCAAGCGCTGCACTGAAACAGCACTCTTCTCATCCGGCTCTAGTGCTTTAGAATAAGCCAAACTTGCCATATGCATATATACATCGGTCAAATTTTCATACATTGCCTCATAACTCGGGTGCGATGTAATCCCTTTTACAAGCAGCTGAGACGCTTTGTCATATTTCTCACGGCTCGCATAATGAACAGCCAAATTATTATAGGCTTCGGGCAATTCTGGAAAGTCCTTTATTAATCCCTTGTATACCGAAACTGCCTTTTTATCCTTGCCTGTTTTCTCAAACAGATAACCTTGTAAAAATTGATACTGCGGATCTTCCGGCTGATTTTCAAGCTGTTGCTCCACTGCTTTTAAAGCCTTACTGTATTGACCTTGCTGCATCATAGACTGAACATCAGCACTATTGATTGCTGCTACAGCCGAGGTAGTGGATACAAGTGCGACAAACACAGCAAATGTAGTTTTCAAAAAATTGACGGTGGGTTTTACAGCAATATTGCGATTAATCGTCTTCATAGTAAATTCGTTATAATAATTGTGTTAACTGATTATAGGGGCAAATCACCCAATGTTGAACACTTCAATCAGACTAATGCCAAATTTCAGGTTTATCGTCTTTCTATCACCTGCAATCAAAGTGATACAAATAACAAACACACTCAAAAACCCTACCAGGATATTAAGTTATCGGACACACTGACGTTATTTTTTAATAGAATCAAACATAAAATAAACGGCAACATGCCAAAACCAGACGATAAATTATTTCTGACCATTGATCAGGGCGGACATGCCAGCCGAGCCCTTATATTCAATACACAAGGCACCGTCATAGCCAACGCCAGCCAAGCAATCTCAGCAAAAAAATACAGCACTGAAATCAGCACCGGAAACAGCGACTTTGCAGAATATGATCCTGAAGAGATTATTTCGTCCATCCAAGCTGCCATCGAATCCGCTATCACCCAGGCACAGAATTCTCATGCTGATAATGATGTAACTTCAGACACAACAAACCTAAATATTGTCGCCGCAGGCCTGGCCACTCAACGCTCAAACATCGTCTGCTGGAATAAAAAAACCGGCGCAGCCCTATCGCCCGTCATTAGCTGGCAGGATCATCGCGCTCTACCTTGGCTCCAACAATTTGATCAACAGAAAGATTTCATACATCAAAAAACTGGCTTACCTCTGTCATCCCATTACGGTGCAGGAAAACTACACTGGTGTTTAAAACACATCCCCGAAGTACATCAGGCATTTAAAAATCAGCAGCTTGCATTTGGACCAATGGCAAGTTTCATCGCTTTTCGTCTTCTCGATGAAAATCCATTTCTGTGTGATCCAACAAATGCTTCACGTACGCAGCTAATGAATATTGAATCACTAAACTGGGACAAAGATTTACTGAAGCTATTCGACATTCCTTTACAAGCCCTCCCCAAAATCGTAAATACACGCTCAAATTTTGGAACATTAAAAATTTGTGGTTTAACCATACCTGCTTCTATCATGACCGGCGATTTAAGCGCAGCATTTTATGCCCAGGGACAACCTGATTCCAAAACAGCTTCTGTGACGCTGGGCACTGGCGCTTTCATCCAACAAACTACAACACAAAAATATAACAAAAACTTGCTCAGCAGTATTGTCTATGCAGACAAAGAACATACCCAATACAACCTGGAAGCGACTATAAATGGTGCTGGAAGTGCACTGGAATATGTTGCTTACTCACTCGATATACATGATTACCCGTCGCAATTTTCCGACTGGCTCGAAGAGTGCGGGAACCCTCCACTTTTTCTCAACGGAATTGGAGGGCTGGGTACTCCTTATCTAATAGCCAATTTTAATTCACGCTTCATTGGTGACAGCAATAATGAAAATAAAATGGTCGCTGTGATCGAGAGTATTATATTCTTAATCATGACTAACCTAGATATCATGCAGAAACTTCCCGATCCACCACAAAAAATTACCATTGGAGGCGGACTTTCTCAGCTGGATACACTCTGTCAAAAATTATCCGACCTTTCCCGGCTTCCTGTTTCACGCTTATCCAATAGCGAAACAACTTGCCTGGGACTGGCGTATTTGTTGTCCGAAAACACGTTAACTATGCAACATAAACAAACACTGTTTAGACCAAAAAAGAACTCACCGTTATTGAATCGATACCAATGCTGGCAACAAGCCATGAACACAGCGATCAATGAATAACTCAAATACTCCATTCATTCCAAAATTAGTGGCGCACCGGGGCTATGCTAAAAATTATCCGGAAAATACCTTTTCTGCAATAGAAGCCGCTGTCAACTGCGGCGCTTGTTATATCGAGATCGACATTCAGTTTACCTGCGATGGCATCGCCGTATTGCTTCATGACGAATCATTATTACGCATGACAGGTCAAGACGTTTTAATAACAGAAATTCCTTTTACTTCACTCAACGACTATCCGGTTATCAGCACAAAATATCCAGCACTAAAAAATACAACCGTACAAATACCACCGTTAGACGATATTATTCAATATTTAAAAAATATTGATGACGTAATTTTGTTCGTCGAGATAAAAGAAGAAAGCCTGGAGAAATTCGGCACGAAGTTTGTTGTAGATAAACTTTTGGAAATCATCAAACCACTACAAGATCGCGCTGTACTTATTTCATATCATTCTATAGCACTTGAGTATGCCAAAAAATATAAGCAAGCCATTGGTTGGGTCGTCAAAAAATACACAAAAAAGGCTCATGAAACTGTTAAACAGCTAAACCCTGACTACCTGTTTTGCAATGTAAAAAAAGTCACCCCTACTGATCTATGGCGTGGAAATTGGCAATGGGCGCTCTATGAAATCACCGATCCTGAACAAGCGATACAACTAGCCAATAATGGGATTGATCTCATTGAAACCATGGCCATTGGCGATATGCTCAAACACCCCTTACTCAAACAACAGCGATGCCGAAATGACTAAGCACTATGACATTGTAGTTGTCGGTGGCGGCATTCATGGCGTAGGAGTTGCACAAGCCGCAGCCGCGCAAGGCTACCAAACGATGTTGCTGGAGCAAAACGAACTCGCCAGCGGCACATCAAGTCGTTCCAGCAAACTCATTCATGGCGGCTTGAGATATCTAGAAAACGGACAATTTACACTGGTCAAAGAATGCTTAAATGAACGACGCATTTTATTACACATCGCACCCGATATCGTCAAACTACAAGCGTTTTATATCCCTATTTATAAAAATACCCAACGCCGACCTTGGCAGATAGTATTAGGTCTCAGCCTCTATGCACTTTTAAACAAGCTAGAAAAATCCGGCCATTTTCATCGCCTGCCAAAAAAGTCATGGGCACAGCTCGATGACATTTCGACAGATAATCTACAGTCGGTATTGTGTTATTACGATGCACAAACCGATGATGCACTGTTAACCCGTACCGTGATGAAATCCGCCCAAACCCTCGGTGCTGAGCTTGTCATGCCTGCTGTTTTAGAAAGCGCTGAAATAGGTGAAAAATCCTGCATCATCAACTATCAAATTAACGGTACACAACACAGCTGCGAAACAAAGGCATTGGTCAATGCTGCCGGGCCGTGGGTCAATCACGTTTTGAAAAAAATTTCGCCTCAACAAAAAACACAAGCAATCGACTTGGTTCAAGGCACACACATCATAGTATCGGGAACGCTAAGCAAAGGCTGCTACTACATGGAAGCACCGGAAGACAAACGTGCGGTGTTCGCGATGCCATGGCAAGGCAATACGCTGGTAGGCACAACAGAAACCGCATTCAGCGAAGAAGACCCCAAGAACGTGCAAGCAAAAGACTTTGAAATAGATTATCTATGGCAAACACTTTGCCATTACTTCCCAAGCTACAGAGGGCAACGTAATAAATTAATTTCATGCTTCGCCGGATTACGCGTACTGCCTGCCAGCGATAACAAGAATTTCAATAAACCTCGCGAGACAATACTGTTAACCAACCGACCACAGCAACCTCGTTTGTTATCCATCTATGGCGGAAAATTAACCGCCTATCGCGCCACCGCTGAGGCGGTCATGAAGCGATTACAAGCAAGCTTGCCTCAAGCAAAATTCAATGGTGACACTAAAAACATCAGCTTGAATTTATAAACCCGCATCAAATATTAAAGAAATAATATTTAAATAGAAATTACTTTATATACCTCACAACTCGGTATTTTGTAGATCCAGCCAAACCAGTAGTTTCAACCAACTCAACCCTTTCCCCAGCTTTAAATATCATCTGATCAGGCATGGAAGCCGTTTTTATCGCCCCATCACCCAGCTCAACGAGCATCTTTTTCTCATTACTTGAAGCGTTTTGCAGCGATGATAATTTATAAGCTTTTCCTTCAATGCTTTCACTGCCCATTGGGAAAAAAACAATGAGCGCTACTGCAACCAATGCAATGATTAAAAATTCAGGGAAGCCTAATATTAAAAAGCGATTCAGCTTGTCCTTTCGAATCGCTTTATCAATATTAGCCTTAACATTTTCTTTCATAAAAAATTACATACCATCCAGTATAAATATCAAAGTGAAGCCTGCCATTCCTTCATTTTTTTGTTAACGCACCTGATTACGGGGAAATGCAAATTCACCAAACACTCCTTTATAGCTCACGTACGAACATAGTATTTACTAAAGGAGCAGCTTCATCCTGGCCACCATCATGTCGCTCATAGGTAATCGCTCCGGACGGACATACATGGGCAATAGCGGTTATCTCTTCTGGGGTAGCGTTATCAGGATTAATCCACGGGCCCTCAACGTTGGCTTGAAACACGGTTGACAGCCCCAGCACACATTGTCGCGAATGAATGCACTTGCTGCCATCAAAAGATATTGAAATGTCTTTGCCGTCGTAAGTCGTTTTATTGCTCATTTACTTTCTCCGTTTATGTAATGTGCCGACTTCTCTATTTAGTTATCTAATGGCGATAAGCCTGTATACTATCAATCTTCAGCTTCAATCTCTGCACTTTTTACCATCCAAGCTTAACCTTTTTCGCAAGCGTCTTGGATGAGAATGCCCGGGCTGGCGAGCGCTCGATAAACATGTGATCCAGTTTGTTTAAGCCGCTTAGGTCTTTATACGCTACCGGCACATTCAAGCCTGAGTGTACTCAGCCAAACAAAGCGTAACCGCTATATTCAGGCAATTTGACGCGCTCAACCGTTTGCTCCAGAGTTAAACCATCATCGATTGCTGTCTGCACTTGATTCTTGATAGTCTCAAGGTAATCGATATGCCATTTGATATCTTCTTGTACCATTACAGTGCTATGCCCCGGTACCACACCAGCGCCGCTAGGCAAAAAAACTTCATAAAGTCATTATGAACAAATCAGCCAAACGTGACTCATTAACTTGACAGTACCCTTTTTACTGTCCTATATTTGCACTCTTTTCATATTTTCAATAATCAATTATGAGTAATATTAGCAGTGCCCAAACTGAGCAACTATTAAGCTCCCATGAATTTACTGAAGATACATTAGTTTTTTATAAAGCTCTCCCTGAAAAAGAGAGTGGTTGGTATTTCTCTGATAATAATGGCGTTACATTCGGCCCTATTCATGATGAGATAACAGCTCGTCAGATGCTGGCTGAATTATCAGTGTGGTTTGATAAAAAGAAAGCTGCAACACACATATAATTTCTGGGTGCTGTCAACTTGTTCGTTGGTAGACAAACTAAATCGCAGAATAAATCACGAACTCATGCTAACTCTAAATTTTAGGCGCACGTCACCTTACTCCATTTAGAAAAGGCTCGTTCTCTGAACAGTCGATAATAAATAAGCTGCCGTTAACAAATGGCAGTTGACACGAAATAGTTTGTTTATGAATGCCTGTGCCGACAGAGATCATTGCGCTTGTGTGGGGGGATTTAAAACGACGCATTTGACGTTCTTGTTGTCGCTCGGCTAATGTGATAATTCTGCACGATTGTTCTTGTGCTTGCCCTGCTCATGCATAACAGTCGATATCACATCTCTGTGCGCTGCTGCATAGCTTTTCAATTTATCAGTGTCAATTACTCTACAGGTATACTGCATTCCCTTCATCAGCTTTCTGAAGAACCATTTCGCTGCCCGCTTACCCTGCGTGGCTACACAAGGATATCGAGCGTTTAATATGTGCCTTGAGTCCTTAGATTAATAATACTGCCACGATTTAGCCATAGGCACTTGACAATTTCATAGCAGGCTAAAAATAGACATGACTGATGATTTCAGCTGAATATCGATGACCTGAATAGCAATTTTTATTATTCATAATAATCATTATGCCAAAATCAGCCAAACGTGGCGCATTAACTTGACAGTTCCCATTTCCGAATTAATCAGGGTATTTTTTAAACGCATATACAGCACCAGCAATGAGCAGAGCAATCACGACGAGCAGGAAGGTGATGCTGACGGTGGCTTTTATTGCCCAAAAAATAATACCACTGGCCAGTATAATTAATGAGACTACTTTGATGATTTTATCCTGTTTAAACCAGCCGTAAATGAAGCTAAAAAGTCCTACGGCTATCATCAGCTTGGAGAGCAAACCAAGTATCAACATCACGGCGTATTCATGCGACGTTGCTAGCAGTTGGGATAGCGGTTAACACGCTGGCGATGTCCTGCTGAGTGGGCAGCCTGCTTTCCCGTACCATAATAATAAGTGCTTTGGCATCAACTAATGTAGCGGGGTCGGCATTGCAGACAGGTTCGTTATCCATGCCGACATAGGCCATAGCGGTGCCGAAACCGTTTGTCATTAGTGTGCAGACTATATTGCCCCAGCTGAGATTATTGATATCGATATCAAAACGCAGTTGATGGTCGCCTTCATGTTTGAAAAGATTTTCCAAAATTTTTTCAGAACCAGGTGCGATCAATGAACGGACAATGATTTCAGGGTAGGCGCGTATCGGTCGAACGGTAATGGTTGCTCCGGCACGAGTGAAACGTTGTCGGTTAGCATCGTCAACGCATTCAGCAATAACAGGGATGTGCGTGATGCCCGCCTGTTTGAGTCGATCGAGAATGTCGAAAGTCATGGCATCGGAGGTGCTGTGGCATTCGTCTTTAGATAAAATGATGATGGCGTTCGCATCCTGTGCGGATACACTTTCAAGGGTTTCATCCCGGTCAGGGTAGCCGGTAAAATGGACGACCTTAAGTTTGCGTAGATCTTCCGGCAAACCGTTTGGAAACTGACGAGTTAATATTTGTATGGGCGCGTCAGCGTATTTTTCATTTTTGCGTATCTGTTCAATGAGACGAACAAAATAAGATACACCTCCAGTAGACGGCGTGTTGATTATCAGAATGTGATCTTTCATATTCCATCTCCAATTACCTTTAATCATTTTTTGTACGCGATGGCCGCGCCACTCAATAAATGCACCAGCGAGATTGGCTAAAACAAATATGCCACCGATATAAAGCAGAATAACGGTGGCAATTCGTCCCTCAACCGTAGCGGCAGAAATGTCGCCATAACCAACGGTGAGCAGTGTGGTCCAGGTCAGCCACAGCGCGTCACTGACAGATATACCTTCAAGCTTGATCATTAAAAAGGTGTGAATGACAGAGATAATGACCAGCCAACTACCAGTACGTTTCAGGGTCTCATAAAAACCACCATCGTCTAATTTGGGCGCTTTTTTCAGGCGTTTTTTAAAAAAGAAAAGTGGGACCATTAATAGTCTCTTTACGGTTTATTGTTGTCAAAATTCAATAATTCTTCAGCGACTCGATGTTTGATTTTTAATTTATCAACGCGCTTCATGTCGAAGCGTTTAGCCAGGGCTTTATAGTCTTCATCCGAAAAAGAAACCGTTAAGCGTGCGCGTTTTGGTTTAGATGTTACATCAAGGCCGACAATGACGCGGATTTGATCTGATGCACTAATGCCGGCGCGACATGCACTGAGACGGATTTTTTTAGAAACCTCGTCAGAGGTGTCGAAGGCAACCTGCACCGCTTTGATGGCTTGTTTGGATGCCTGGAATCGCCTTGGAATTTTTTTTTCTGCCATGAGCGGAAGGCCTTAATTGCCTGGCCACATTTCCTCGATGAGTAAAACATCGGTAACGTAGGTGACCATGACATCTGTATCGCCATCGTACACTTCTATTTCGAGTGCAAATTTTTCATCGTTACTTTCCAGTCCGTAATAGTCCAGCTCTTCGCAATCATCAGCATTATCAGGAATGGCTTTATTGCGGTAATCGCCTTTATAGTAATAGCCTCTTATTGCAAAAGACTCGCGAATGTATTCCGGTGCCGTCCAGCCTGCTAAAAAAGCCAGGGGATGACTGCTATCAACGCGGTCGGGATCAACGCGGCGCTTGACGACAATATGCCCCTGCTCCTGATCAATGACCAGTGCAAGCGCTGCCTCTTCAAACAGTTGTTGCCAAATCTGCCGTGGTACTTTGACTGACATGCGCATCTTCGGGTCATCGTCCGAATCATCGATAGTTAAGAACAGGGTGTGATTCGTAGTGTTGCCCGATCTACTGTCAGCTCCACTGGAGCTACGCAGCACAAATTCAAATTCTTTGCCACTTCTATAATGGTAGCTATTGACCTCATCAACCTTGAACATCTCCTGCTGTAACAACTGAGGGCCATATTGTTTGAACTTGATCATGTCGTTGACATTCAGATCACGAGGGTGTTCAAGATGACGCGGGGCATTTTTATCTGCCCCCCGGTTAAAGACTTTCTTAAAGAAACTCACTGTTACTTGTTGCCAGCCGCTTTGGCTTTCAGTCGAGCCATCACATCATTGCCACCGTTAGATTTTTCACCAACGCCTGCGGCAGCAAGTTTTTCATTTAATGTGCCAGCGCCGTTTTCAGAATCCAGTTGTTCAGCAGCTTTCATGCGGTCTTCGCGTTCCTGCTGTTTGGCTTTGATGCGATTCAGTGATTCTTTGGCGTCGCCTAATTTGCCAATGCCGCTGCCGTAGTTTTTGGAAATGGAGCTCTGCGCTTTCTGTACGCTTTCTGTGGTCTTGACCATGTTGAGTTCACGTTCGTGATCACGAATCGTGCGTTCTGCTTTTTTCATCAGTTCTTTCAGCGAGGCAATCTTAGTTTCGAAAACGGACGACGCATTTTTATGAATAGCGAGTTCGTTTTCAATCTCGGAAATTTTTTCAGCGACTTCCAGCGCCAACGTATCATCACCCTTTTCCATCAACTGTAAGGCTTTTTGTTCGTATTGAGTAATGTCAGCAGACAGTTCGGTAACCTTGCGGTCTTCTTTCATCTTGTCGGCCATGATGCCGGTCAGGTCACGCTTACCTTTTTCGATGGCATTTTTTGAGTCTCTGATTTCCTGCTCAAAAATACGAATAGCATTGGCATCAACCACTGCCTGGCCAGCCTCTGATGCACCGCCGCGAATGGCGGTGACAATTTTACTAAATATACTCATAGCGTTGTTCTCCTAAATAAAAAACACTCAATGTTGGTTTAAGCTAAATATTCGGAAAGGGCTTCGATGGCATCAATGGCATTGGCGCTAAGCGTGGAAATTTCAAGGACAACATCCGCAGCAGTTGATTTGAGTGACAGCGCACCAAATACAACATACATATGCTTGCCATCACCGATTTCGGTTTTGCCAAACGATGACAGCGGCATCGGCATGTTCATATCGAGCATCAAATCGGTCATTTCGCTGCGCTTGTCTGCCTGAACCTCATCTTCCGAAAACAGGTAACAGATGCACAGTAGCTGGCTATCGGCTTCGGCGAGAAATATCGGCAGCTCTTCGCGGCCTTCAATGATGACCTGCATGACTTCTTGATCGCCTGGTATGGGCTGGAAATCAAAATCCATGCCGCCACGTTGACCCTCATCCATTGCTGAAATTTCTTCAGCGATATTTTCCAACTGACTCATTCTTCCTCTCCTTTCAGTTCGCAAACAGTTTAGACCCCTGCGACATAATATGTCAAGACATATTATGTCATGCTGTCAGGGTGCATTTTTAATAAGATTATCTATGATTAGAAAAGGGTTAAAGCACGCCATTTTCACGAGCCCATCCCAGCCGATGATATTCATACAGTACATTGCTATTGATGCGGTTAATCTTTATGTTTTCAATGTTTTGGTAAAAATCTTTATAGAGGGCAAAGGCTCCCAACATCACATCGCGGGTCATCCAGCCATCATCCAGCGGCAATTTAGCTAAACGTTCAAGACGCTGTTTGGCTGATCCGCCAGCGCGCGTTGCAATAGTCCAGCCCCATTCGCCAAAAGAGGGCACGTTGGCGTGGTATTGGTCAACACTTAAAAAACCAGCATGTTTGATTGTTTTACCGACGCTAATAAAGGCTTCTGGTGCATGGTAGGGCGAGGTTGATTGCGTTACTAGCGCGCCGTCACCTGCGAGCAGATGTTTTAATTTGGCGTAAAAACGTGATGAGTAAAGTTTATTGAGGTCGGGATGATTGGGGTCGGGTAGATCAATAATAATCGTATCGAAAATAGCTTCTGCTGCAAGCAGCTCATCAACGCTTAAAAACGCATCGCCGATGCGGACCTCGACACGATCATCACTGAATGATTTGTTGTTGAGAGTTAATAACGCGTCATTAACAACACGCCCGTCTTTTTTATAGGGTCGAGTAAAAAAGTCGACCAGACTTTGGTCAAGATCGAGCAGTACAACCCGTTGCGGGCTCCATTTCAGTACGTCGCGCAACGCTAAGCCATCGCCGCCACCGATGATTAATACCGAATCATGGCGTGCCGAGGCGGCCATGGCTGGATAGACCAGCATCGAATGATAAATCTGTTCATCGAAACTACTGAACTGGGTGTGGCCATTAATGTGCAATGAATAAACAGGTGCCTGTCGTGGGTCCATAATGCGTTCGGTAATAACGACGTGCTGATAACGGGTGTGCATGCTATGAACCACTTTATCTTTATAAAGCATATCTTCCAGCGAAGCCTCCCACTGAGTACCATTTAGCGCAATGATGATAATGATGACGCTGACAAAGAGATGCCCGAAAAGTAACAGACCGCTGTATTTTATATGTTGTTTATAGTGATAGAGAAACAGCAGACCGGCAGCGACGTTGGCGCTGGCGGCGATGATAGCGGCGCTGGTGATGTCCATCGTCAGCAGCCAGATAACAAAGATGGTGGCACCAATGCCCGCGCCAATGTAATCCGCACCGTAAATGGTGCCAGTGTTATTTTGCAGATGCATGCCGTACAGTTGTTCACGCACTCGTGCGATCAATGGAATTTCTGCGCCGATTAATACCCCGAGGATAAAGGCGACAACATAGGGTAGACTCTTTGCTGCAATTTGCAGGTAAACAATAATGCCACCATTAGGCACAATGCCGGACAGGCCATAGGTCGTCGCGATCAGTGATGGCAACATAGTGGTGAAGGTGATCATCCCGGCAATAAACAGAATCGCCGTGGCACCGATAATGCCAATCAATAATTCCAGCCAGGCGAAACTCGTGAAAGCACACTTGAGCCGGCCAGCGGCAAACGCACCCAAACCCATTGACGCAATCATCACGGTGAAGACACCGAAGATAGCCACTTCTGTTGCACCAAGCACCCGTGCCGCATAATGCGATAATAGGAATTCATAGATCATGCCGCAGCCAGCCAGCACCATCATAATGCCAATCAAGGTGACGTCGTGAATGAAAAGCTTCTTGACGGGATAACGGCGTACAAACCAGCGTAGAGGACGATGAATTACAGCACGACGAATATTTACTTCGTCTTGTTTCACTATCGTCGGCTCGTTTTGCGGCATGTCACACTAGCTGGCAGTAATACCAAACAGCGCCACCATCAAAACGCCATTGGCGATATAAATCATGCATTCGATAAAACCAACGCCAACGTTTCTCTGTGTGTCGACCTCTTCGACGACGTTGATGCCCCAGAGTATAATATGACGTGCAATAATCGACAGCAACGACAGCCCAACGGTGAGCGCAAGAGAGACCGATGCCCAAAGGATGGCGGATTCGATTTCCTGACCTTCTGTATAGGTGGCGATGCCCGAGGCGGCGGTGACGGCCAGAGCCACGCCAACGTTATGACCAAAATAACGTAATGCCAACGCAATATTGCCAGTTTCGAAAGCACTTTGCAGGCTTTCACCGTTATGCCGAGAGGCATAGATGAAAAGTCGATAGCGGGTGACCAGCATCATCAATACTTGCGAAAAGATAAAACCAGCCAGCACCATAAACAATCCGGAAAAAGATTCTGTGTCGACCCAGATCATCACTGCGCGAACGATGATCGCGGTGGCGAGCATGTTGGCGGCATCGACGATGCCAGCGGCAGCATTGCCCTTGATGATTTCATCGCGAATTGAAATTTTTGGCAAAGAAACTTTGTCGAGGAAATGTTTGGTCGCCGTCATCAATGCAATGCCGAGTACACCGTAGGCAGAGACGATGCCAATTTCATAAAACAAAGAGACGGTGGTTTCGCCGGACAGCGCACCGGTCAACATAATACCAACGGCGAGAATGGCGGCGGCGTAGGAAATGCCGTAAGAAAAATTATCTTTCTCTGAAAGCTCATGCATAGACTTGACGCTGGAGACCAACCCGGTGACTTTACCAATGGCGGTTAACATGAAGATGGCGATTAAAAAATCGACTGCGATCACCATGTATTCATATTGGTCGGCCAGTACAATATCTGAAAAATTCATTATTACTTACTCCTCAATGCATTCTTGGGGTATTAAATTAGGGATGTAAATTATTTACCGCCGCCAAAGCCGCGACTATAGGTTGAACTGGAGCGCAGTGATCCGCCAAAGGATTTTTTACTCCCTGAGCTTAACGAGCTGGCCTTGCGGGGCGCAGGGGCTGCACTTCTAGCCTTCACGCCAGCACCTCTGCTTAAGCTGGATGATTTGCGGGCACCACCAAAACTTTTTCGGTTGTTATTTAAACCGGTATTTTTACTGTAGGAAGAACGGTATTTTTTACGTTCGCGGGCCGAGCCGTAGCGATCCACGCCGACATCCTGATAATAACTATAGGGACGATATCGATTCCAGCTATTGTAATAAACGCGGTTGCCGCCGGTCAGCATGCTAAACATCGAGTACATGCCGTAGAACTCCCAAAAGGAAGTGCCGCCACTATTGTTCCACTGACCATAAGCCGGATTACCGATCATCTGACTGCCACTGCCAAAGTCTTTGGTATCGTTATAGGAGGCCTCATCACTTTTTGATATGACGCCGACTCGTGGCAGTTTACCGTTGGACATATCCGCTAACACATTAATCGGATCTGCAAGTGACTGGCCGTATGTGAGAGGGTTAGCCGCCAGCACCAGTGCGTCGGCTTCAGGCAGTAACTGAGCCGGGTTACCTATTTGATCGGTATGTTGCTTTAATTCACTCAGTCGTGTTTTAAGAAACAGATATTGCTGGCTCTTATCAGTGCCTTCTTTTGACAGAGCGATGACGATCTCGTCAAGATCGGGTTGATCATCGCGCAATATTTTGGCGTACTGCTTCAAGATCGTGGCATTACGAATACTGCCCGAGCGGATGGCATTACCCAGTGCGTCGATGCGCGTTTCTGCATCGGCGACCTTCTGCTCTAACAGCACGCGATTAGGATCGGAACAAGCCGATAACAGCACTAGCGCCAGTAGCAGCAGTAGGCTGGAAAAAATCCGAACAGCTCTCATCACGATTGTCCTCCAACAAACAAAATCGAAATAGGTTGATGCTTGATGCCAGTCTTTAGACCGGCGGGTAATTTAAAATTTTTTATGGCGGTCAGCGATTTGCGGATCACCGTCATCCGTCAGTGCGCGCCACAGCAACCAAACACACAGCATTGCAAACGCTTCCCATAGGCCGATCCAGATGATTTCAGGGATCTGTGTTAACCGTGATAACGAAGCACCATCACCAAAACTACGACCATCAATCAAATATAGGGGGCTTTTCAAAGCATCAAGGATAACGTAAGCACCCATGAATTGCATAAAGTATTCAACAGGTTTGCTGGCGCCGTAGCGGTAAGCAAGCAAACAGAGCGCCGAGATGCTAATCAGAATGGCGAGAGTGATTAGATCGCGTGCCCATAAAACAGCAGACAACAGCACAAACAGCGATAAAAATCCGGCGATAAAATGAGCGCGGCGATGCCCGGCGTGGACAACGGTGAGTACCAGCAAGCTGCCCCATAAAGCCGCGCCCGCATAGCCTGATAGCAGCGTTAAAAATCGACTGCCACCGATGGTGAAAATAATGCCCGAGCCGAGCGCATGAATTTCGATACGCTCGATGTTACCGCCGCTGATAATGGCTATCAGGCCGTGACTGATTTCATGGAAAAAAGTCTGCGTCCACATAAAAGGTAATTTTAGCAACGGGATATACGAAACTATCAAAGCCAGGATAAACAGGCCAATGAATCTGAATTTGTTTTTCATAATGAATTTAATAAAGAGCCTCAGAGACTATTCAGGGTACTGACAAATTAACTTATCAACCCAATAAAACATCCTGCAACGACCCGCTGATTATAATTATACACTACCGCACTTTTCCAAGACGCAAAGGCGCGAAGCCGAAGAAACCTGTAATTTTCAGCAGAAACTAGAGACGCCCCAGGTTGAATAAATTATAGATTACTGCATGCACACGCCCACTAAAGCCCAATATTTTACTGTTTTAGCCGTAACGCCCGTCCACTCTCGGCCTGAGTAAAATAGGTGTATAAACATACAAAAATAAGGAAAATGAGGCAATCCAGAGCATCTGAGATAAACCTATCCACACAGAATGATGCAATGAGTCAATTAACGGTAACAATACTCTGACAGCTGTACCGGCAAACAAAATCAAAAAAATCCAGAACAATGTCTGCGGTGGTTCGGTAACACTTCTGGCGGTATGAGCAAGCACCACCCGTGACATCATACCAACAGTCATCATACCGATACCACCAAAGGCAAAGGCGTGTACCGCCAAGTAAGGCGATATGCCAAAAACAAAAACCGAGAGCTTTAGAAAAAATCCGGCAACTATTGATCCATAGGCCAGGTACAATATCCACAAAAGCGGATTATGCCAAATACCATGGGTATACCAGCCCACCATTCTCGCAATATGCAGCAACAGTAAAAAGCCAGCCAACACGGTTACAATGACTTGATTTGCCACCAGCAAATCCGCGATGCAGAATAATAGGAACAACACCAGGCTGGAGATATCCAACCACAACCAGTTCTTCAGCTGCACCGGGTAGCCAACGCCTTTTTCAATAAAGAACGGGATCACTCGCCTGCCGAGAGTAAAGATCAGGGCAAGCACCAGATAAAGACCGGAATACAAGCCCCAAGTTATGCCCTGCTCCACAATACCCAGCACACCCAGATAAAACAGGACATTAGCGCAAAGGAATAACAATAACTTTGACAAAATGCCCAACTGCTTCCATTGCCTGGCTTTGAAAACGGGAAGCGCCGCAGCCAAAATCAATACCACAATAAACAAGTTATCCACCACCGCAATAAACACCATGTTCACTGGGGGGCCAATAAAGGGTAGTGCCCGTGCCAGCGCCCAGAGCAAAAATAGCAGCAGCAACCAGCGACCATGGAGAGTCTTTATACCGGTCCAGTTCTTAATGGCGGTCAACAGGAAACCGGCGATAACGGCAATGGCGTAACCGTAGATCATTTCGTGTGCGTGCCAGGTCACAGCAGGCAATCCATAGGGGCGGATGTCCCAGCCAAAGGTATAAGCGGCCAACCAGATGAAGGTGGCAATGACCGAATAAGTGGCCGCGCCAAGGAAAAATGGCCGAAATCCCAGGTGCAGCAATACCCACTCACTGGTTTCTTGTTGGTCTTCTATCTTGATCATGTTTTTCTTGTCGCCTGCAGAACTATCCGTGGAACAACCCGGGACAGAGAGCAATTGTTTCTAAGGTACTGTCTACACCTATGCTAACTGGCCATTTTATACATTATTATGGGAAGCATGTTGGGTAAACGCTTATAACATCCGTAACATTTTGATGTTTATGGGTAAGTGGCTGTGGTTACAGTTTGAAGCTAACCAAGCTCTGGCTTCTCCTGATAATCGGGAAAATGCAGGGGAAATAAGGAAACAGTCAACTATCAAAAAATATTACGCTACTTACTAAGATTTCAATTTAATTGAAGTTGTGATTTCGTTTTTCATTTCAATGATATTTTTGCATGCTTTATCCTGGCTACGATAAAACTCACAAAGAACCGCCCCAACCTACGGACTGCAT
>Ga0316204_10002511_pt1 | contig 41112 bp, 41 predicted proteins | sample 6monrhotite_MG_2_FD_205661 | JGI IMG/M metagenome (GOLD analysis project Ga0316204, IMG submission 205661) | Microbial mat bacterial communities from mineral coupon in-situ incubated in ocean water Damariscotta River, Maine, United States -... | ecosystem: Environmental > Aquatic > Marine >...
TGAGAGTTACCTCTTTAAAGTTTTAATGTTGAATAAGCACCAACATCAAAACCGGTAACTCTCATCCTTGCAACCCTTTTCGATCGCAACGAATGTCAGATCTAATCTGAACTAATATATATGAGGTTACAGTTTTGCCAATTCCTGTGCCAAAAAGTCACCTGAAAGATTCGCATATCTTTGAACCGACTTAGGGTCTCTATGGCCTGACTGGGCCATGACCTGTATCATTGACCAACCGGCCTCAAATAGGCTGGAGATACGTTCGTGACGGGTATCATGAAAACGAAAATGTGTAACATTTGCTTTTTGCCGCGCTCTATTGAAGGCAAGCCTGAGTGCGTTGGCCGTTATTGGAAAAATGCGGTCTTCTACGTGGGGAAGGCTATTCAATACGTCTACAGCATAGGGTGTAAGCCCAATGGAATGATTTATAATTTTCTCCGGGTTACGGCTATTCTTTACCCCGCGTAACAAAGCTGTTCTTCGTACAATATTAATATCATTCCATGTGAGTTTGAGTATGCTTCCTTGGCGTGCTCCGGTTTCAAAAGCTATGATAACAATGGGCAGCAATAGAGGGTTGCGCGCTCTGGCACATTCTTGCATGAATCTGGTCATTTCTTCATTTGTTAAGCGGATATCACGCTCATCGTTTACAACAGGGCGTTTTACATCTTCTGTGTTGACGGGATTGTAGGTTAAGCCAAGCTTACGCTTTTTATAATCAATAACGCGTTTGAATAAATTAAGCTCTCTTTTTACCGTTGATGGTGCGAGGAATTTATTAGTTTTTAAAAGGCTTTTTCCTCTGCTTGCGGGTTGCTTTAATCGCCGGTCTCGGTATGCCTCAAACATTTCCGGTTGAAGATTAATGATAGCATGTGAGCAAAGTTTAGGTTTAGTGCGAAGAAAACGTTTGAGTCTTAATGTTTCAGAAACACGCGATTTTTCGCTTGGGCGGTAGGCCGTTACATGTTTGATATAAAGCTCTATTAAATCGGCAAAAGTTGTATGGCGTGCCGCGTCTTGATTGACGAATAATCCCCTGTCCATCTCTGCTTCGGTTTTACGGGCCCAAGCCTGAGCATCTTTCTTTCTTCGGAATGTCGCATGTTGATAGGGCCAGCCTTTACGCCGGATTTGTACATGCCATTGATTTAAAGCTTTTTCACGAATAGTTGCCATATTTTGCACCCTTTGAAAATCAAGTGTGCCAAAATTGTGCCATATCGTTACTAGCACGTTCCTCGCAGTTAGAGATATTTACATAAGGTGCTGATTTCACTAAAGAAATGATGGTGCACCCGGCGCGATTCGAACGCGCGACCTCTGCCTTCGGAGGGCAGCGCTCTATCCAGCTGAGCTACGGGTGCTAATGTCTGAACGTAATAAGTGAGCGGACACTACGTTTAATTTCTTTTAAAGGCAATGACTATTTTGGGAAATTAAGCAAAAAAAACGGCACCAAATTGGTGCCGTTTCCTGGAATGACAAATGATGTCTTAATTTCTGTTGCCCATGAAACGCAACAGGAAAAGGAACATGTTAAGAAAATCAAGATAGAGGCTGAGCGCGCCCATAATCGCTTTCTTTTGTGCGGTTTCCCGGCCTTCATTATGCATATACATCAGTTTTATTTTCTGAGTGTCATAGGCCGTTAGGCCCGCAAAAATTAAAACGCCGGCGACAGAAATAATAAAATCCATCATGCTGGATTGCATAAACATATTGACGACAGATGCTATGATGATGCCAAATAGTCCCATGATAAGGAACGACCCCATTCCCGAGAGGTTACGCTTGGTCGTGTAACCATAAAGACTAAGCGATCCAAAGGCCGCAGCGGTAACGAAGAATGTTTTGGCGATGCTGGTGCCCGTATAGACAAATAGGATAGAGGCAATAGACATGCCCACCATTCCAGCATAAATCCAGAATACCATTTGGGCTGTTGAGGCCTGCATGTGGTTGATACGAAAGCTTAGGAAAAAAACCATTGCCAGCGGAGCGAACATTACAATCAGGCCCAGTCCGGTTTGTCCGGTCAGGACAACAGAACCATCCGGGGCCGTTTGAAATTTATACAACAGGGATGCCAGTGCGGGCACATTTGCCGTAACATACGCCATAAGCCCGGTCAGAACCAATGCAGATGCCATATAATTATATACGGTCAGCATATAAGCCTTGAGGCCTTCGTCGATTTCGGCCGTAGTACGTACGTCCGGCGCTGAACTGTAACGGGGTTTATAGTTTTCAACCATTTAAAATTTATCCTTTATTTTTATTCATTCATGTGAGGATATATTGGCATAGAAATGGATTTTTTCAAGTCTTTCCCGGAAAAATCGTATTTCTTATAATTTATAATTCGCGAGAAGATACTTTAAAAAACCGTTACAGCCCCGGTCGATAATATTGTAAACTCTGTCAAAACCTTCTATGCTTCCGGCGTAAGGGTCAGGGACTTCGGTAATGCCGGGGCAATTTTCAGCATATTTCATAAGAAGTTTAATTTTATGCTGTTGACCGGATGGGCAAATTATTTTCATATCCCGAATATTCTCTTGATCCATCGCCATGACGTAATCATAGTCAGTGAAATCCTGCCGGGTTATTTGCCTCGCCTGTAGGTCATCAAGTTTTACGCCATATTTCAGGGCTATTTTTCGGGAACGCTTGTCGGGCCTTTTGCCGATGTGATAAGCACCTGTTCCCGCGGAATCGAGGAATATATTTTCAAGATAGCCATCGTGAATGTTATTTTGTGCCAATTTATGACGAAAAACGCCTTCGGCTGTGGGGGAACGGCAGATATTGCCCAAACATACAAATAGAATTTTAATCATTTTTAGACTGCTGGTTTCTCTCTATTTTTACTATACTAGACATACATATATACCTTAAAAGCGAATGAGGGAAGATGGCGTTAATGAAAATAGTGTCATTTTGAAGGGCGCAGTAGTCCTGCGGCGAACAAAGCGAGGTTGCTGGCGGCGTAATTTATGTCAATGACAACCGGATAAAGAGTGATATCGAGGAAATATGCAGATGGCAATACTGACAAAGAGCGAAATACGAATAATTCTGGATGAAATTGAGGGCTGGGAGATTAGTGAAAGCAGGCCTGAAATCATGCGCCGCTTGAAGTTTTCTGACTTCAATGAAGCATTTTCATTCATGACGGCCATTGCCCTGAAGGCAGAAAGTATGAAACATCATCCGGCGTGGCATCATAAATACAACAGGCTTGATATTACATTGACAACCCATGATGAGGGCGGTGTTACGGCCATGGATATCAGTTTGGCTCGCTTTATCAATAAAGTTTATAAAGGCCAGGGCCTGACCCTGGATTAATCCCAGGTCAATTTTTCTTTACCGATGTTAACGTGGTGCCAGGCGAATAGCCCCGTCAAGACGGATAACTTCGCCGTTGAGCATGGCATTTTCACATATTTGCTGGCAGAGCTGCGCATATTCATCAGGCTTGCCCAGGCGGCTGGGGAAGGGCACGCTGGCCCCAAGGGAATCTTGAATTTCCTGCGGCAAACCTTCCATCATCGGGGTTAAAAACAGGCCCGGTGCGATGGTGCAGATGCGGATGCCAATTTTCGCCAAGTCGCGGGCAATGGGTAATGTCATGCCGACAATGCCGCCTTTGGAGGCTGAATAGGCAACTTGCCCGATTTGACCATCCATGGCCGCGACGGAGGCCGTATTGATGATGACACCCCTTTCCGTAGTCTCTAGTGGGTCAAGCGCCGCCATTCGGGCGGCGGCAAGACGAATGACATTAAAAGTGCCGATAAGATTGACTTCAATGGTTTTTTTAAAGCGGTTATAATCATGAGGCACATTCTCCCGGCCAACGGTTTTCTCGCCGATGGCAATACCGGCGCAGTTGACTAATATTCGAGCATCTCCATAGGCGGCTGCGCTCGCACCCAGGGCCGTGATGACATTTTCTTCAGACGTGACATCAACTTGTTCAAAGCGGCCCTTTATATCTGCGGCAACCTGCTTGCCGCTTTCACTGTTCATATCAAATATAGTGACTTTGGCACCGGCCTTCGCGAGCCTTCGCGCTGTCGCTTCACCGAGGCCCGAGGCGCCGCCTGTTACGATAGCGGATAATCCCTGTATGTCCATTTTCTTGCTCGCTTTGCGTGGGTTCAGATGTTACTGTTGGGTAAACCATGCCTGAATGCCGGCCTGTTATCAATTTAAACTTTCTGTTGCCGGCGTTTTTTCTTTGCCTCACGCAGGGTGATATACAATGTTGATCCGGAAATAATGATGGCCCCTATGATCGTCCAGTCATCGGGAATTTCTGCAAAGACAATAAAGCCGGCAATAGCAATGAAAATTAACCGGATATATTCAAATGGCGTTACAATCGTGGTTTCCGCGTAACGGTAGGCCTGCACTATGAGAACCTGGCCCGCATAGGCACTTAACCCCAAGGCCGCAATAATGCCCCATTGGAACAGCGTCGGCATCTGCCAATAGGCTATAGCTGGGCCAAGGCACAGCAAAACGATACATAAGTTGCCGTAAAAAACCATGGCTGTGGTCGTGTGATCCCGGGTCATTTTTTTTGTAATCACCGCGATGACAGCCATGCTTAAGGCCGCGGCTATGGCAATCAATTGCACGGCGTTGGTGTCTGTGCCAGGCTGCAATATTACCAAAACACCGATAAAGCCGCAAAGGGTGGCCAGCGTTCGGGGCAGCCGAATTTTTTCCGATAAGAACAAGGCGGCCAGAACCACTAAGAATAAGGGCTTGGTGAATTGCAAGGCGGTTACCTGCACCAACGGCAAATGAACAATAGCATAAAAATTTCCGAGTACAACGATGGCTAAAACGCATGATCGTATGACAAGCAGGCCCGGACGCGGGGATATAAATAGGTCAGGGCCGCGCCGCGCATTTAAAATTAAAATATAAATGAGCGAGAAGCCGCAGCGGATCAGGACAACCTGAAAACCGCTGAGATCCTTACCAATGGTACGAATCAGGAGGGCTGAAATCGTTATGGTAATACAGGACAGCAGGACAAAGCCGATGCCAAGCAGATTATTGGTCGGGTTTTCAGTCATTTAATGACGGCATTTTCATGGGCATGCGGTTCTTTCTTTCGATTTTTTCTTTCGGTTCTTTTTTTCTCTGTGGGCGGCATATATTGCGCTGATCAAAATAATCGCCCCACCCAAAAAAGTCCATATATTCAAGGGGTCGCCAAACAAGGTAATACCAATGATGGCCGCGAATATTATCCGTGAAAAATCGATGGGCATAACCGCGCTTATATCGGCTTTTGCCAGGGCTTTTGCCAGACATACATGTGCCGTTGCCGCTAAAGCACCCATAAGAACGATATATATCCACTGGTCGCCTGAAGGCCATTGCCAATAGAAAATTGCCGCGACAAAACTTATGGGAACACCAATGATAAAGGCCATGAGACTAACGAGAGTGGGACTGTCATGACGGGTAAGTAATTTAACGCAAATTAATGTCGCCGCAAAGCAGAGGGCCGCGCCGAGAGCGGCCAGAATTCCGGCATTCAAGGTTTGAAAGCCGGGACGCACCAGAATGAGAACCCCGACAAAGGCAAGAAGAATGGCAACTATCCGATGGGGGCCAATTTGTTCTTTCAAAAATAAGACGGCAAGGGTGACGGCGAATATGGGGGCAGCGTAGCTGAAAGCCACGGCATCGGCGAGCGGGATCAGACTGACCGCGAAAAAAAAGCCGATAACGGAGGCAATATTAAAAATGCCTCTCAGGAAATATAATGGATATAACCCAGACGACAGAGTGGGAAGCTTAACCTTGAACAGGATCGGCAAGATCACGATCATTCCGAATAACGTTCTGAAGAATACTAATACCAGAGGGTGGATATCGGCGGATAAATGACGAATACAGGCCCATAGCGCGGCATAAGAGATGCTATAGGCCAACATAAACAGAGCGGCACTTACATAGGGCTGTCTATGGGGCATCAGAATGATTTTTCTTTCTTATTTTTTGTCAGCCACGTCTTAAGGCGATAGGGTATTTCCGGGTTGGGCAAATCAGTTTTTCCGGTCATGATAAAGACAAAATTTTCCGCCAATATTTCCTCCGGGTGAATGATATAGGCCGTATTCTTGCCGATGGCTGTGAAGAAATCCTTAACGTGGGGAGGGTCCAGAATTTCTATGTTGTCTTCAGAATCTCTATCAACGATACATTGTCCATCGGTTACGGTGACTTTAAGCAGGCCAAAACGGAAATGTCCGCGAAAACCGCCTTGAATGGTGGGATCAAAGGCAGAACGCGTGGTATGCAGGAAGGGCATGATCGCTGATGGCACGCCCTCAAGAGAGACCGGCAGATAATAGCTTTCCGCGGGGACATCAGGATTTGTCAAGGCCCTGATATTAGACCTGATATTGGTATTGACATCGTCATTGCCGCTATAGTGACAAGGCTTAAAGCCTATCAAGCCATAAAGCTCATGATGGGTGTTTTTTTGCATCCGGGATAAAATATGGAATAATTCGTGGTAGAAGAGTTCCTCAGACAGGGTGCTGCCTGATGGCCCCTCGGCGGATATTGGCAATATAATCCCGTGACCGCGGGTATGGGGCAGGCCGCCTTCAACTTTGTTATTAACTTTGATAAAGGTGATTTCTGCGGGTAGTAAATGCTGAATAGTGGCCAGGCGGGCTTTATTGGCGGCGACAAGTTCTGTGATTTGGGCTTTTTCTGCCTCGGTCCATTCAAGAATATTGGCGGCATATAACGCTTTTAAATCTTCTGCCGTTTTATCCGCTGTTACGGAAGAGGTGCGAATGGCAATTTCTGCCACAGACATGCGGTTCATATAATTGTCATCAGCCGTTAAAATATCTCGGCTCTGTTTTGTCGTGGCGAAGGTATATCTTGTCGCCGCAGGTTCATCTGCAAAAGACAAGTTGCCCAGCCCGAGGCTCACTGTAATCAGCAAAATTATTGCCTTCATAATATTTTTTTCAAATGACGTCATTGATTCTAAAAAGATCATATCAAGATTATGGAAGCGAAACAGTATAAATAATTAAGCGTTGATACTCGAAATATCTATCAATAGTGTCATGCCGGCTCCTATGATTATCAGCGTGATGAATCCAGTCCCCCGGCAACTTTGAACTTGGCCGCTGTGCGCGCATGGGCTTCTTTGACGGTTATATCAGGGGCCAGTTCAATGAGGGTTACCCCATCCTTGTCAATGGTGAATACGCCAACGTCAGAGATAACCATATCGACCACACCGACACCGGTCAGGGGCAGGGTGCATTTTTTCAGGAATTTTGCACTGCCGTCGCGGGCGTTGTGGTCCATGATGATTACGACTTTTTTTACGCCGGCCACCAAATCCATAGCGCCGCCCATGCCCTTAACCATTTTACCGGGAATCATCCAGTTGGCAAGATCGCCGTTTTCCGCCACCTGCATAGCGCCCAGGATACTCAGGGCAATATGACCGCCCCTGATCATGCCAAAACTATCTGCGGAGGAAAAGTAACTGGTACTGTCAAGTTCGGTTATGGTCTGTTTGCCGGCATTGATCAGGTCGGGGTCGATTTCGGCCTCAGTGGGGAAGGGGCCCATCCCGAGCATGCCATTTTCACTTTGAAGCGTGACATTCATGCCTTCAGGAATGAAATTCGCCACCAATGTCGGAATGCCAATGCCTAAATTGACGTAAAAACCATCCTGTAGCTCCTGCGCAGCGCGGCGGGCCATATCTTCTCTTGTCCAGGCCATGTTTATTCTCCTTGCTTGCGGGTGGTACGTTGTTCAATACGTTTTTCCAGATTTTCCGACAGGATGATACGTTGAACAAAAATGCCGGGCGTGTGAATCTGGTCTGGGTCAAGTGTGCCGATTTCGACCAATTCTTCGACTTCTGCAATGGTAATTTTACCTGCGGTGGCCATCATGGGGTTAAAATTGCGCGCGGTCTTGCGGAATATAAGATTGCCTTCCTTATCGCCCTTCCAGGCCTTAATCAGGGCGACATCGGCGACGAGGCCGGTTTCCATGATATAGGTTTCGCCGTTAAAGTCTTTATGCTCCTTGCCTTCTGCAATTAACGTTCCAACGCCGGTTTTGGTATAAAATCCCGGAATACCTGCGCCGCCGGCCCGAATGCGTTCCGCCAAAGTGCCCTGCGGATTGAATTCAAGCGCCAACTCTTTGGCCAGATACTGACGTTCAAATTCCTTATTTTCGCCAACGTAGGAGGAAACCATTTTTTTGATTTGCCGTGTTTGCAGGAGTAATCCCAGTCCAAAATCATCAACGCCGGCATTGTTACTAATGGCCGTAATCCCCTGGGTTCCGCTATCGCGCAGAGCGGTGATTAGATTTTCGGGGATACCGCACAGGCCAAACCCGCCGGCCATAATGGTCATGCCGTCAAATAAAACCCCGTCTAAGGCCGATGCAGCGTCTGGATATGGTTTTTTCATGTTCGTTTCCTTAACGTTAAGGTAAAGGCAATTTAGTTTCTTTTGAAACTATTTGACAGGATGCTACACCAAGGATATCAATTTTAAAAGCTATATTCTATATGCCCCTAACAAATTAATCAGGACTTTTGCCTTGAGCTTTAAGGATTAATTGCTTGAAAAGTATCATAAAGCACAGTTATAAAGACAGAATATTATCGGCGTGCCTTGAAGTGGCCATATGATTTTGTTAGTCTGAGCCATTAATATCCCCTGTTCTTTTGAGGTTACAAGTTGAAAATATTTTATCGCGCCTTTTTATATTCCTTAATGGGAATGGTTTTTTCCACAGGCCTTGCTTTGGCGGACAACCGCCAACTGCTTGGTACTTACCGGGATTGGGACGCCTTTATGCTGAAAAAAAGTAACGGCGAGAAGGTCTGTTATATGATTTCCATTCCTAAATCGTCTTATCCCACAGGCTTGCAGCATGGTAATCCGTTTCTCACGGTTTCCCATAAGCCCGCCCGGAAAATTGGCAATGAGGTTAACTTTGTGGTTGGTTATAATTTCAAAAAAAATTCTCGCGTCTCTATGAAAGTGGACAGAAAAAAGAGCTTTCGTTTGTTTACAGAGGGTGACGGCGCCTGGGGTGATGATGTGAAATCTGACAATGCCATGACACAGGCTATGAAGCGCGGGAGCAACCTTGTCATGTCTGGCCAGAGCGGGCGCGGCAATAAGACCAGCTATCGTTTTTCACTTTCGGGCTTTACGGCCGCCCATAACGCCATTACAAAGGCCTGTCGATAATTTTCACCCAATGAAAGGTTTTTTCTTTCCGGGTAAAGGCGTTAAAAAATGCGAACATTACCATTAGGAACCGAACCGACCGTTGTCAGCCGTCCCGCCCTTGATGTGGAAAAAACCATGGTCGGACTTGACCGCGCGGAAATCATGGACCGTTTGCGCGCGATCGGTATTCCTGAAAAACAAGTCAAAATGCGGGCTTCGCAAGTTTGGCACTGGATTTATTATCAAGGCGTAAAAAGCTTTGATGAGATGCTTAATGTATCAAAAGATGTGCGCCAGAAGCTTGCCGATAATTTTACCATTGGTCGCCCCGAGATGATAGAAACCCTGGTGTCCGAGGACGGCACACGGAAATGGCTGATGAAATTTCCCGATGGTAATGAGGTCGAAACGGTTTTTATCCCGGATGAGGCAAAAGAGCGGGGAACTCTGTGCGTGTCGTCACAGGTTGGCTGCACCTTGACGTGTAAATTTTGCCATACAGGTACGCAGCGACTGGTACGGAATTTAACGCCTGCCGAAATAGTCATGCAATTTCTGGTGGCGCGGGATCATCTGGGCGAATGGCCGACACCGTCGGATGGCAGAGTTCTGTCGAGTGTGGTTATGATGGGTATGGGCGAGCCGCTATATAATTTTGATAATGTGAAAAAAGCCCTGAAAATTATTATGGATGAGCAGGGCATCAGCCTGTCGCGTCGACGTATTACGTTATCGACGGCGGGCGTTGTGCCGGAAATGAAACGTTGCGGCGAGGAAATAGGGGTTAATCTGGCGGTATCTTTACATGCGGTGAATAACACGGTGCGTGATGAAATTATCCCGATTAATAAAAAATATCCCCTGGAAGAATTGCTCGCGGCCTGCCGGGATTATCCGGGGGCAAAGGCATCGCGCCGGATTACATTTGAATATATTATGCTGAAGGACATTAATGACAGTGATGAAGATGCCCGAAATCTGGTCAGGTTACTTAAAGAATATGATATCCATGCAAAGGTAAATCTTATCCCGTTTAATCCTTGGCCCGGATCTAATTATCAGCGCTCGGACGATAAACAAATCAAGAAATTTTCAGCGTATGTTTTTGATGCGGGCATTTCAGCCCCCATTCGTGCGCCCCGCGGCGAAGACATTCTTGCGGCCTGCGGGCAGTTAAAGTCTGAATCAGAAAAAAAACGCAAAAGCACGCTGTTAAAAGAACAAAAGCAAGCTGATTTATTGTAGGTTGATCAAGATTCCTGAATAGCTACAATCTTTGCCTCGTTTTTTCTTTCAATGTAACAGTTGCGGGTTGACCAAGATTTCTGAATAGCTACAATAGATAGGCGTTAACAGGTTGAAAATATTGGCTTGTTAACGCTTTTAACTTTTTAAATTGGAGAGAATTAAGACGAAAATAACAATAATTGTTGTCTTTTTTCTGTTTTTTCATGCCATCCCTCATTAAAAACCGTAATATTTTCATATTGTTTGTCTGCTATCTCAATCTCGTCCCTTATGATAATAGGCCAACTATGGGGCCATGGCAAATCCCTGGTCCAATAAAAAAACCCTGAACTTAAGGCACGGCCCGACGGGTTGATTTTGCAATCACAGGCAGGTTGAGCATAACGCGTATCTAAAAAAATCATATTCATTGACCTGCCAGCATATCTTCTGTTCACTGTATTTACGCGTGGTCCGGCGTATGTTTTTAACGATGTGCTGTGTTGGAAAGTTCAATTGGGGGGATAATCTATTCCAGTAATTCAAGACTGGCCTTGCAGCAGGCAAGGGCAACCTTGCGGCATTTATTGATATTGAGGGTATTTTTTGATGGCTTTGCGCGTAAATAGGGCTTCATGGCGGCAATTGGTCCGTCGAAGATGGCAAAATTGGCCAAGGCAAGGTTGCCGGCGGTCAAGGCCTTATGGTTAACGTTTATGAGGGCCGATAAACCGGCCCCTAACTTCTGGTTGGCGGCGTTAATTTCCTTATGTTGTTCAGGTGGTAAGGCATCATTAATCAGGTCATTTTCTGCATATAGCAGGATCAGGCGCGCAAATTGAGCATTATCCCTGGCCCACTGGATTAAGGCTGTAACCGTATCACCGCTATTGCCCCGGTTTAGATGAGGCAGTATGGCTGCTGACATAGAAGACAGAGCGTGAAGCCAGGCTGCACCGATCAGGGCCGTTCGGGATTCAAACCGATGATAGAGGGAACCTGTGGGCGCCCCTGCGCTTGCAGCGATGCTATTCATGGTTGCGGCGGCGGGACCACCATGGGCAATCAGGTCAATTGCGGCCAGAATAAAATCATTTTCCGTGAATTCTGCTTTTCTTACCATCAATTAAAACTATCATTCTAGAATAAAAAGTCAAATTAAAATTTAATTAGGACATAGGTTAATTAATTCATCGCCGGATATATTTTCCTGCCTAATGATCAGCATTGGTGCTAGATTGCTGGAGAAATATTTTAATAGGGCAAATGTGGTCTGAATGGCTGGTTCCAGATGATTACGCAATAAGGTTTAAAAAAGCTATGTCAGGAAATTCCTCAACAATATTGGATAAATTATGGGCCGAATTGGCGGCGTGTCGTCAGCTGTCTCATGAGACACCTCTGATCAACCCTTATCAACAATTGTCCTACCGCCTGTTGAAACAGATGAAAACAGGTGATTTGCCGGCGGAAAAAATTGCTGATTTGATTTCAGGTCTGTGTGGGCATAGCTTTTTAAGCCGGGGCAGGCGGGGACGGGCTTATCTTTTGACGACAGATAGGGCTGAGAATAAGGCGCGCCTTCTGGCCTGTTTTGAGGTGGTAAGCAGAGGTAAGTCTTTCACGGAATTTCAAAATTTCATGTGCCGGGAGATCGCGGGTATTGTTATCACAGGTCATCCGACTTTTGGATTTAGCCAGGGCCAATATGATATTCTGGCGGGATTGATTGATGGCAGCATGTCGCAAGAGACCGCGGCGGCAAAGGTCACGGCGTGCTCGGATCGCCCGGGTGAGGGCCTCACTCTTGAATATGAGTATATACAGTCAGAACGGGCCTTATTAAATCTGCAACAGGCTATTCGCCAGATGTATGAAATTGCGGTGGAGGTCGCGCGCACGCGCTATCCGGATGAGTGGCGGTCACTGGATCTTAAACTGGTGACTTCGGCCAGTTGGCTGGGTTTTGATGTGGATGGCCGCGATGACATTACCTGGATAGATAGTGTCAAATTTCGCAGCCGCATGGCCCTTAGGCAATGTGACGTGTATATTGACTATTGGCAGACTATTTCGGGGAATGGTGAAATTTCCGGTTTGTTGACCGAGTTGAAACACCTATTTGAGAATGACCTTCTAAATCTTCCTGATGCGGCTAATGATGTTGACGGGGTGCGGCGTTTTGCAAAATATATGGCCGCAAGCCGCCATAATGGTTTGTCTCAGCCGGCAAAAATCATGGCCGCGTTAACCCGTCAAATCACGATGGCCGAGGATGAAAAACGGGCGGCGGACCTTATCGTGTTTCGCGCTGTTTTTGCCAATTTCAGAACCGGGTTTTCCCATATACATTTTCGGTTGAATGCGGTGCAGCTCCATAATGCCATCCGGCCTATGGTTGCGATGGAAAAAGACCCTGATGATGCCACCAGTCGCCGGCGGTATATGTCGGCGGCGAGTAAATTATTGGATCGGATTGATACGCAGAGGATCGGCTATGAGACGATCCTTCATGAGCAGACGACGGCCAAGCGGCTGTTTATGCTTGTCGCGCAATTCCTGAAATATAGTGACCCTGAAACGCCGGTTCGATTCTTGATAGCAGAATCGGATACGCCTTTCACGGTTTTGGCGGCGTTATGTTATGCCAAGATGTTCGGGGTTGCGGAAATGGTTGATATTTCTCCCCTGTTCGAGACGGATCAGGCGTTGGTGCGGGGCGCGGAGGTGATTGAAGAATTACTGGAGAATCCCCATTATTTTGCTTATGTGAAAAAACGAGGACGGCTCTGTATTCAAACGGGTTATTCAGATGCAGGGCGTTATTTGGGACAGGTCGCGGCGGGGCTTGCCATTGAAAGATTGCGGATTAAGGTCGCTAAATTATGGACCAAGTTTGATTTGTCAGATGTGCAGCTGGTGTTCTTTGATACGGGCGGCGAATCTGTTGGCCGCGGCGCACATCCTTGTGGTTTTGGCGGAAGACTGGACTATATGTATAGCCCAGAGGCCCGCCGCCAGATTCAGAAACTTAATATTTCTTATAAACAGGAATTTAGCTTACAGGGCGGCGATGGCTTTCTTTGGCTTCATACCCCTGATATGGCCTTTGCGACGTTAAGCCGGGTGATGGAAAATATGCTATCCCCCATAGAAGAGGTGCCAGACCCTTTTTACAAAGATTCTGACTGGTCACTGGATTTTTTCCTGACGGTCAAGGGGCATTATGGCACCATTGCCGATAATCCGGATTTTATGCGTCTGCTCTCCATATTGGGGACGGAGATTACCTATCCTTCCGGCTCACGGATGAACATTCGTCAAGACGAAGGCGTGGTCAGTCGTCCGCTGAAAAAACTATCCCAGATTCGGGCAATACCTAATAATATGCTGCTTCACCAATTAGGCTTTCTGGCCAATAGTCTGGGCGGTGTTGGTACGGCCATGGCGCAGGATGGTCTTGGCTTTTGGAAGATGTATGAACAATCGCCGCGACTGCGGCATATTATAAAGCTTGTCATTGCAGCGATGGATGTAACGGATGAAGATTTTCTTGGCGCTTATACGTCACTGTTTCGCCCGCGTTACTGGATGCATTCAGCCAGATATGAGGATGAGAATCATGATCATAACCGGATGCTGCGCCTTGCCGGGATGATGAAAGTAAACGGAGTTTTTGAAGGCCTGAACCGTATTGAACTGATCCTTCGGGAAGATTTAATGCATTTGAGAAAGGCCATAAAGGGGCGGGATCTCTGTCTGCCATCATTTATCTTAAATGATCAGGAGCGGGGCCAGTATACTATGCTTCACGTCTTGAGAATGGCCCTGATTCAGAAGATGTTTCTGCTGATCACACGTATTCCCAGGTTTCGGGATCATAAGGGCCTCAGCGTCGATGATTTGATTTTACGCATATTGCGTTTTCAGGTATCGCCGACAGTTTTGCTTCTGCGCGAGATTTTCCCCCTTGAGGGCGACTATGAAATTGACCGGGACAATCCTGAGAATATCACTTTCGCCAGCGATAATCTCCATGGGTATCTGTATGAAAATAAGCATATTTTTGATGAAATAGAAAGTTCTTACGATCAAATCAGAAAAATTTCTCAAGGCTTGTCGGCTTATGTCGGTGCCATTGGTTAGGGCAATATCCGGCCTAGGCCACTCATTTGTTCCGACGCGGCGCATTGAACGGATAACGCGCCCGCCTGCAAAGCTGTGAGGGAACATCAAATTGAGCCAAACAGTCGAATATTGCTCTCGTTCATTCAGGTCTTTAATTTCGTCTGAATGGCCTTTTCAAGTGCCTGAAGAAAACGCGATTTGTCGGTGCTTGTAAAGCTTGGGTTATAGCCCTTGCTTGCGCCGGTTTCGCGTAAATGGGCGTTAAGGTCGCGCATGGCTACGGCCACGCCGATATTATCCGGGGAAAATACCTTGCCGGTCGGCCCAATCACGATGGCATCTGCATCAAGACAGCGTTTGGCGAGTAAAATATCCGCCGTAATAGCGATGCCCTGAGCATCAATATTGTCAGCAATCCAATCATCGGCCAAATCCGGCCCATCCGGCACGACAATTTTCTGAACCAGCGGGCCGACGTCCATGCGCATCCATTGATTGCTGACAATGTAAACCGGAATCTGATGGCGATAAGAAACTTTCAGAATTTCTTCTTTCACCGGACAGGCATCGGCATCCACATAGATGGTAACATTATTCATTCAGCATCCCTCTTCAGGCTTTATGCCGCTTTCTATAGCAGCTTTCCAACGATGATCAAATCAAAGCCTGGAATAATGGCAAAGACATATCCAATATAAACATGAATTATTCTCATAAGAACCTTGCCGTCCTTATCGATAACAAGGGACTTGTCCTATAATATTACCGTAACCGCAGGGATAAGACTAAAGCGATAAGACTAAAGCGATAAGACTAAAGCGATAAGACTAAAGCGATAAGACTAAAGCGATAAGACTAAAGCGATAAGACTAAAGCGATAAGGTTAATAGGCAGAGGAGATTCTAGTCAGGCGGCAGATCCCAAAACCCATGGCCTTTATATATCTGTTTTTGTCATTATGTACTGACTTGTTGACACAGCAGGTGAGATATGGAAAAAATGAGTACCGATCAGTAAGTATAATAGGGATTAATATGAGACCTTCAAAAAAGAACGAATTGGTAGAGAAGGCCCTGATGGTATTCTACCGTCATGGTTTTCATGCGACAGGGATGGATAGGCTTGTTGCAGAAACAGGGATTTCGAAAACATCCATGTATAAGTATTTTTCAACCAAAGAAGACTTGATCCTTGCGACCCTTAACCTTCGAGACAAAGAATTTCGCCGTTGGCTGTTTCGCCGTATGGAGCAGCTTGGTTCCACCCCGCGAGGTCAGTTGATTGCCATGTTCGACGCCTTAAAAGAATGGTTCGCCCAGGAAGGCTTTCAGGGATGTATGTTCAATAAAGCCGCCGCAGAATATCAGATATTAAATGATCCTATCCATATAAAATCAGCAGACCATAAAGATTTATTGATACATTACATCAGTGATATTGCGCAAAAAGCCGGGGCCATGGATCCTGACGCTTTGGCGCGGCGCCTTCTGATGTTGAAGGAAGGAGCCACCGTGGCGGCCCAGCTGGGTATAACAGGCAATCCGGCTATGGAAGCCAAGGCCGCGGCAAAAATATTACTGGCAGATGCGTTGGGACAATAAAATAACCCTATTTTTATTTGGGCTTTGGGTTAAAAATCTTTTGTGAGCCGAATGTAATAAAATCCGCCATTATGTCCAAAGGGTGCTGAACGGCGAGAATAGGTAAAAATACCCGGTGATGAAAGAACCCCCTCAATTGAACCGGCACGCGACTGTCCAATTTTATTCACGTCGGGGAAAATATTAAACAGGTTATTTGCCCCGAGAGTGAGACGGGCTTCCAGCGTATCAAAATTGTAGGATAGCTGTAGGTCTGTGAGTATTTTGGCCTTAAATTTCTGTATATTTTGTGCGGGCCCGGACGGGTTATCACATGTGCCTTCACATACCACGTAGGTACCATAGTAGTTGTTGCGAATCAGAAAACGCCAATTTCCATTTTGATATTTTGCCGTAAAATTTATTCTTGAAGAAGGTTGCCAGTCTTCAAGAATGGAGCGGTCCTGGGGGCTGAATAATATGCCGCCTTCAATACCAGGGAGGGGAGAGGCAATAGAGTTCTTAATGATCCAGGTTTTCGTTTTGTTGGCGGCGAAAGAAAATTTAAGACTTTGTCCAGTGGGCATGGGAAAATCATAATTTGCGACGATGTCAACGCCCTGAGTTACGGTATCGGCCATGTTGGTAAAGAACTGCCCGTCCGTTGCCCCTGTCGCCGCGGTGACCAAGGGGAAATTATTACGAATGGGGATACTGCCCGTAATGGCAATTCTGTCATTGATCTCAATACGATAATAATCAGCAGTAAAGGACAGATTCTTCAGGGGCATCGCAATAAAGCCTAAACTGTAGTTTACGGAGGTTTCTATTTTTAATTCTGGAATATTCAGGGCGCGCACAACATCACTGTCATTGCGAAATGTCCCTCTTTCCTGGGCTATGGTCTCGCCGTTCACTTCAACAAATTGGGTGCTGGTGCTGTTAAAAAATTTCTGTTGCATAGAGGGGGCGCGAAAACCGGAACTGATTGAACCACGAAAAGCGAGCGCGGGGATCAATTGATAGCGCGCGGCGAATTTTGCATTTACGCGGCTGCCAAAATCACTGTAATCTTCATATCGTGCGGCAAGGTTCAGAAGGATCTCGGATAATAATTCCACCTCAATATCTGTATAAAAAGCAATATTGGTGCGATTTTCATCAACAGAATTATCCGGCGAGAAGCCCTTGAAAACCTGAAACCCAGCGGCATAGGGAATAGGGTTTATGTCGCAGCCGGGACAATTGACATTAAGCTGCCCGCCATCCGCGTATGAAACCGGTTCGCCGGCAATGATTTGATAGTGATCGCGGCGCCATTTGGTCCCGAATGCGATATTGGCAGATTTAAAGGATCTGGACGCATCAAGGTTGATCGTGGTTTGATTGATTTTCAGCGTGCCGGCATTTGCCGATGTCGGACTGGTTGCGCCAAAAGAGGCATTGAGTGAATTGGTGATTAAAAATTGGAAACTATTGCCGCCCGTCGTTATGCTGGCATCAATTGACCATTGGTTTGCCAAGGTAAAATAGGTGCCGGCCAATAGGGAATAGTCCCGAATTTTTGAATTTATTTTGGGCAGAAACCCATTGGGGTAAATGTCAATAACCGTTCGGTCATATTCATTCGCCCGGCGGTAAAATCCGGCGGATTGATTGCGGCGGTCAGAATAGGTTCCCAAGACATACATCTTGTTCCGGTTCCCGTATGGCAGGGATATATTTGCGACTAGTGATTTTTGTTCGGTATCAGAATCCCCAATTCGGAAATTTTGGCGATCGAAGTTTTCTTCACGTGGGTCAACGGCGACGTTACCCTCCGCGCAGGCTTCCTGTCCGTTTAAGTCATATTGCAGGCACCCGGTTAATCCGGCCCGATTGGTCGCCGTTTTATTTCTGTATTCTGCAGAAAGAGTGAGGTTCCCCTGGCCCGCGAAATTAAAGCCGTAACTTCCGCTGGCTGTGAAATCGTCCCCATCCCCCATATAGGTTTGGCCATATGAGCTGGAAACCTCGCCGCCATCACGCTGATCTTTGAGCGTAATATTAATGACACCGGCAATGGCATCAGAGCCATATTGTGCTGAAGCACCGTCCCGGAGAACTTCAATATGTTTGATTGCGCTGGACGGGATGGCATTCATATCAACGCCCGTAGTCCCGCGCCCAACAGACGTATTCACATGGATCAGGGCACTTGTATGCCGGCGCTTGCCATTGATCAGTACCAGCGTCTGGTCAGGACCAAGCCCGCGCAGGGTTGCGGGCCTTACAGCATCTGTGCCGTCAGAGATACTGGAACTTGAAAAATTAAAGCTCGGGGCAAGAGATTGTAGAATGCGCCCAGTTTCCGTCTTTCCTGTTTCGTTGATATTTTGGGCCGTGATCATATCGACGGGGACGGGGGTTTGGAGCGCGGTACGGCCTTTGGCGCGGCTTCCGATGGAAATAATTTCTTCGATATTGGGGCCGGAAAATTTTTGGTCATCTATTTCGGAGGTCTTGTGCGACTGAATATTATTGCCCTGAGAGAGGGTATCTTGATTATTATGAACGGTTACCGTATTTTCTTCGGAAAATTCATATTGAAGACCAGATTCAAATAGCAGCTGTTGCAGGGCCCTCCTGATGGTGTATGTGCCGTTAAGTCCTTTAAAATGGGCATCATTCCCATCGCGGGCCACATAAATCAATTGAATGCCGGATTGTTTTGAAAAGTCAAGCAGCGCCGATTCTAATGGCTGGGCATTTATGGCAAAAGGGACTTTTCTGGACAGGCTTTGGGAGAGATTGTCGGTGCCGCTGATCCGGGAAATTTTATTTTGCGCAAAAGAATAGGTTGGGCCAGAGGCTATAACAGCACAGCATATGACCCAAACAGCCATATACTGTACAACAACTGGCAGGTGCGAGCTGCTGGTTGACATGCGTTCCTCTCTGGTTAGCGATCTTGATGAACCACTTAATTATTACAACCATTTAGCGAATGATATGATATTTTGCTATTCGGTTTTTTTTAATAATAATATAGCATCATGCCCACTGTCGAGGACTTTTATGGGATAAGCGACAGAAAGACCGCGTAACCAGTTGTCAATACCGTCACTCAGAACGGTGCCGGTGAATCTGATATCATTCAGGGCGGGGTCACCAATGATGATCTCGCGGGAGGAATATCTGTTTACATCTTCGATAACGCTGGCCAGACTGGTGTCAACCCGAACCAGAAGACCTTGTTCCCATGAAACGACCGCATCAACATTGGTTTCTGTGATGTCAGAAATAAAGCCATCACTTTGGTAGGAAACCGCCTTGCCGGCCCTGATCCTTGGTAACGGCGTATCCGGGGCACTGTCTTTTGCCAGATATGGGTTGACCTCAACGATACCTTCAAGCACGGTCACAATAACGTTATTGTCATTGGCATGAATGTTAAATTTTGTGCCGATAGCTGTCACGGTTCCATTACCTGTCTTAACGATAAAGGGTCGGGTCTTATCCTTGAAGACGTCAAAAACAGCCTCGCCGCGAACCAATGTGATATGGCGGGCCGTCTTGTTATAATTCACATTGACGATAGACCGGCCGCCGAGACTGATTTTTGATCCATCATCAAGATCGATGACTTTATGCTCTGCGCGCGCTGTCTGATAGGTTGTTGCACCGGGAGACGTGGCCTTAAAGTTTTGGTAAGACAGACCAATGGTCAGGGCAATCACAATAGTTGCCGCAAGGCCTGCCATCCAATGAACCGTACGGGGTATTGCGCGCAAATTCTGTCCTGAAACGTCTCGTGCCATAGATGAGGCGGGGCTCTCTTGGTTGGTTTCCAGGCTTTCCAGGGAGAGGTCAGAAATGTTGTCCAGCGCATGCCAGCAATTCTCAGCCTTGGTGAAGGCTTGTCCGTTGGCATCGCTTTTTGCGAGCCACGCCTGCCATTCCAGATAGTCTGCCTCGGATAGATCCGTGCCTTGAAGCTTAAGGAACCATTCGGCAGCTTCATGGGCTATATCATCTGTGTACGCGGTATCTTTTTTACTATTCATTTTTTTATGTTTCTGTATTTTTTGCTAAATCTACTGATCAATCTCTCTCATGCAAAATGCGAGACCTTTGGTGATATATTTTCTTACGGAGCTAACAGACAGGCTCATCTCTTTGGCAATTTCCGCATGTTCCATATCTTTAAATTTATACATTATAAATGCCTCACGACATTTCGGTGATAATTCTTTCAGTGCCGCCTTTAAGGTAGCAATAGTTTGCTGGGCATTAAGGGCCCGTTCCGGCGTAATTTCGTCAATTTTGCCAAATAACATTGTGCTATTGGCCAAATTTTTGGCATGCCGCGCCCGTTGTCTTTGCAGGTCAATGGATAGATTGGTTGCTGTCCTGAATAAAAAGGATTTGATGCAATCAATTTCATCCATATTATCTCGCCGGATCAAACGAATATAGGCTTCCTGTGCAATATCAACGGCATCGGTTTTGTTGCGCAGTCTTATGGTGAGGTAACGGACAAGCGTATCATTATAATCTTTATAAACTGTTGCTATTTCGTCATGATGAAAGGCGGCCTTGTTCGCCTGCCGTTTTTCATCCTGGCCCTCATCCTGAAATGAGGCTTTCTTAGATTTGACCAGTTTTAGTCTTTGTTTCATCACAACGCGTACCCTACTCGTGGATTAAGACGACATACGCACAAAAAAGTGGAAAAAACAATCATAAAAAATAACAATCCTATCATTGCCCGATGATCAACAGGGCGATTAGCGGCGCAAAAATGAAGGTTATGAAAATAACTTTAAACAGCCCGAGGAAAGCATAGATGATGGCGTTGAAGGTCTCTCGGGGCAGGGGAATGAAACTGTTTTGTATGCGATAGACTAAATCCGGGGCGCAGAGAATAAATAGGGTCCAAAAGAGATAAATGCCGCCTGTTATGATTGTGCACCACATAAAGAAATCTGTGAGTATGGCTATTGTCATGTGTCTTCTCCTAATGCCTTGAAGAAAATAATGTTAACATTATCTTAATTTTTTTTCCACAATTCTCCTGCGGCGTCGTCTTTATGGGAAAGTGCCTTCAGGAACAAGCCTTCCTGTTGGGGGCACTTTTTAAAAAACTAATCTTATAATATTATATTTCTAGGGAGAAACAAATGTTTCACACTAAATTATTATCTCACCCATTAAGTAAAATTATGGGCACGACTGCCCTATGCACGACTTTCCTGATGGCGGTCTCTGTTGCGCCCGTAATGGCCGAAGAAGAATCGGCAAAGGTGGTTGAAGAAATTGTATCACTGGGTACGCGTACCAAGGGACGTACAGCCCTTGAAACAGTTGTTCCTGTAGATGTTCTTAGCGCAAATGATATGAGAAATACTGGTGCGACTGAGGTTGGCCGGATGCTTCAGGCCTTAGCCCCCTCATTTAACTTCTCAAGTTCCAGTATTTCCGATGGTACAGATGCCCTGCGTCCCGCAACATTGCGCGGGCTTGGGCCAGACCAGACGTTGGTTTTGGTCAACGGCAAACGCCGTCATACCAGTGCGCTTATTCATGTGAATACTTCTGTTGGGCGCGGCGCAGCTGGCGTTGATATGAATGCTATTCCAGGTATTGCGCTTAAGCGTATTGAAATTCTGCGTGATGGCGCGGCGGCTCAATATGGTTCTGATGCCATTGCCGGGGTGATTAACCTTGAACTGCGGGACCAGAATGGCGGCGGTGAAGTTTCTACATCCTGGGGTCAAACCTATGACGGCGATGGTTCCACATTTGTGGCCAACGGCAGTTACGGCATGGAAGTCGGCAATGGCGGTTTTGTCACGCTGAGCGCGGAATATCGTGATCGCGAACGCACGGATCGTTCCGGGCTTACCGGAACACGTCAGTATGATTTGATTGATGGGGATTGTGGTGTTGCTTGTGAATTTGATCCTCGGGAATTTACTTTTGACCGTGACGTATTTCGTATTGGTGATGGTGACTCAGAACAGAAAGCGGCTGTGATCAATGCGGGTATTCCTCTAGGCGAAAATGCCAGTTTTTATATGTTCGGGACCTATTCTGACAGAAGCAATAGTACACGGGGGTTTTATCGTCGGGCCAATCAACATGCCAATACGGTGATTGAACTTTATCCGGATGGTTTCTTACCGCAAATCAATACCAACGTAAAAGACTACTCTATTTCGACAGGTATTGACTGGACATTTGGTGAATGGGCTGTGGATACGAGTGTTTCCACAGGCGGTAATTCATTTGAATTCATCATCAGTAATTCCGCTAATGCGTCTTTGGGGGCATCAAGCCCAACAACGGCTAATGCGGGAACGTTAAAAATTAGCCAGACCACATTGAATTTGGATGTAGCCCGCGTTGTCGACATGGGCGGAACAGAAGTCAATGTTGCTTTTGGCGCGGAGTATCGTGACGAACGCTATGAAATCCAGGCGGGTGAAGCCGCAGCTTATGCAGACGGTGGAGCCTTGAACTTTAATTGCCCGGGTTGTGATGTGTCGCCTGTTACTTATGCCTCCGGCTTTCAGGTTTTCCGTGGCTTTGCCCCGAATAATGAACGGGATGAAGGTCGAAATAATATTGCCGTCTATGCGGATATTGAAGCAAATTTGACAGATGACCTTACCGTTAGCGCTGCGGCTCGTTTTGAAGATTACAGCGATTTTGGCAGCACTTTTACGGCGAAAGGTGCCGCGCGGTATAATATATCCGAAGGTTTTGCCATTCGCGGTTCTGTGAGTACAGGTTTCCGTGCGCCGTCAATGCAGCAGAATTTCTTTAATAACACGAGCACTCAATTTGTCGAAGTTATGGGTGTTACAGTTCAGCAGGAACGTGGGACTTTCACCAATGATAGTGCCTTAGCGGCCGCTATTGGTGTTCCGCAGCTTAAGGAAGAAACCTCTCTGAACTTTACAGGGGGATTTGTTGCTTCGTTTGATCGCCTGACAGTCACGGCTGATTATTACCATATTGATATTGATGATCGTATTGGTGTTTCAGGTTCTGTGGATATTGCGGCTGCATTTCCGGCAGCAGCTGCAGCGACTGGTGCGACATCAGCGCAGTTCTTCGTGAATGCGGCGGATACACGTACGCAGGGTATTGATTTTGTCGCATCTTATGATGTTGAATTGGGCGGCGATCAATCCTTGAAGCTGGTTGCAGCGGCAAATTGGACAGAAACTAACGTTAAAGATGGTTCCGTAGTAAGCGCCATTGGTGGTGTTGATGTGGGGAATTTATTTTCACCGCAAGATATTTCCATCATTGAAGAATGGCAGCCAAAAACCCGCGTTAACCTATTGGCTGATTATGCGAATGGGCCGTGGTCAGTTCAGACCCGGGTGAGCATGTATGGCACATATACCGTCTGTGAAGGTAGTTGTGATTCCGAGAGTAATGTTCAAAAATTTGGCGCCAAATGGTTGACAGATATTACCGTCAATTATGACTTTGAGGATACTGGATTGCGCCTTACAGCGGGTGTTAATAACCTGTTTAGCGTGAAGCCTGACCTTAACTTAATTGGTCAAGCACGGGGGGGTACGCTTGAAGGAATCGTAGATTCCCCAGGCGTGTTCCAATATTCACGTCGTTCCGCCCCATTTGGCTTTAATGGTGGATATTATTACGTCAAAGCCACCTATAACTTCTAAGACAGTTCTGCTAAACTGATCCTCATTGCTGAGGGTATTAAGGCTGATTGGATTTATCCAGTCAGCCTTCTTTTATTCCGGGTGGTTTTATTCCGGGTGGTTTTATTCTAGGCGGTTCTGTTTTGGGTGATTATAAGGTTAGAGAGAAAATATTCTTTTCACATCATCAACTGTTGCAACCAGTCGACCTGACGTTACCGCAGTATCACGGCAGAGCTGAATGGCTTCCGCATTATTGGTGAGATGCTGTTTTTCAGTGCGCCAGATATTATTTTCAAAGCCTACGCGGATATGGCCGTCATTATTGAGCGCGTGAGCCAATGCGTTAACTTCATTGACCCCAAAACCGCAAACCGCCCATGGAAAGGCCGCCTGCGTGGTACAATGCTTGAGCTTTAAGACATCTGTTTCAGGCGAGGTGCCTTGATAATTCCCGAGCACAAATAATGTGAAGGGATGGTCATCCATAAAGATGCCTTGCTTGCGATATTCTTCAAAACGCCTGTAATCATTTTCGTTATAGAGAATATATTGGGGAAAGATATTTTCCCGTGACATCCATTCAATAAAGGCGGCAAAGGCGCTCAATTCATCATCACCGGGACATAGCTCGCAGAGGGCAAGGGAGACGGCCTCTGGTTTTAATTCTTTCACCATGACCATCTGTTCCTGGCGCGTATATTGGCCCACGGATTCTGATGTGGCCTGTATGATGAGATTATCGCCCACAGCGTCCCGAATGGCAGAAATAGAGGCCCGGTAGCGATCCACATCCAGCGAATGCCCCCCTTGTTCATCCCGGACGTGCAGATGTAGTATGCTGGCCCCCGCCTCAATGATTTCTTCGGCGCATTCAGCCATATCAGTTGCGGTGAGGGGAATATTTGGATGATCGGATTTCTGCCGCCGTGCGCCGTTAGGCGCTGACATGATAATGAAGGGATCAGACATCAAAGATTTCCTTTCACATAGGGCAGACTTAAGTGTTTATATCCAGCGGCGCACATTAGCCTTATAGGCGGTAAATTTATCACCAAATGTCTCTGCCATCCGGCCCTCTTCATAAGGAATATAATACCAGTTGGCGATACAGAAATAAGCCAGCGGAAACAGGAAGCTGAGTGCGGTGCCATAAACAGAGGCAAGCCCCAAACAGACCAGAAGCATGCCCAGATACATGGGGTTACGGGAAAAGCTGAACGGCCCGGAAGTAACAATCTGGTCGGGATCTATAAAAGGCAGAATGTTGGTTTCATGCTGCCGAAACAGCCGCGCGCCCCATATTGGCAGAATTGCCCCAAAGAGAATCAAGCCGTAGCCTGCGAATGTAAGGGGGCCGGTAACTATGGTTTTGACGGCAATATCAAAATAATTAACCCCGATTATACCGATCAGGCATAGGGCGAATATGACGGGTGGTAATAATATCTTACGCAAATCTCGGTCCTTTAGAAAGAAACATTGTCGCACGTTAAGCCAGTTGGATGAATGGCCCTCAATTTCTCATAGCACAAAAGTTTGCATGAGTCCGCTATTACCTTATCATGTTGAGGCTATTCAGGAGGATGAGGTGGGCGCATTAACTGTTGATTTTAGCCATTTAACTGCATGCCGCCGTCAACAACGAACTGCGCGCCTGTGATATGTTTTGATTCATTGGATGCCAGAAACAGAACCATATAGGCTATGTCATCCACATCGCCAAATTCACCGAGAGGAATTCGATCCAGAAATGCTTGTTCTGCCACATCTACGGGAATATTCATTTTGTTTGAGGCTTCCACAAACAGCTGTTCCAGCATTGGGGTTCTGATTTGACCAGGATGAACGCTGTTACAGCGTACTTTGGATCCAGACGTCGCGCAATGCAGGGCAACTGACATGGTCAATTGCCGGACGGCTGCTTTGCTGGCCCCGTAAGATGCGATGAAAGGCGTTGCCACCAATGCGGCAATGGACGACATATTAATGATGGAGCCGCCGCCGGTTTTGCGCATATAGTCAATGGCATATTTGCAGCCCAGAAAGACACTGTCGCCATTGACTTGCTGAACTTTCCGCCATTCTGCAAGGGACGTTGTCTCCGGGTCTGTTCCCGGGCCATTGCCGCTTATGCCGGCATTATTCACCAAAACATCAAGGCGGCCATGTTTCTGATAAACCTGATGTAATATTTCCTTCCACCTGTTTTCATTCGCGGCATCCTGGGTCAGGAATTCTACACCGATTTTTTCAGCTTCCTGCCGGCCTTTATCATCTTGAATATCTGTGATGATCGTGATCGCCCCTTCTTCTGCCATACGGGACGCAATGCCCAGGCCAAGGCCGGAAGCACCGCCGGTAATCAGGGTGACTTTGTCTTTGACGCGTTGGTTTCTTGCGGTAATTTTTTTGTCTCCTATACGGTATGTTGAGCAGGTATGCCGGCCAATTGGCCGCCGTCAATCACCATTTGGTGTCCTGTGATCATCCCGGCATCGGGTGAGCATAGAAATAATATAGTCGAGGCGATATCTGAAGGTATGGCAACGCGTCCAATTGGCACCTGCGTGGCCATGCCATCCAGCATGACCTGGCGACTATCAAAGGCATCGGCTATAGGGTCGAGCATTTCCGTATCCACATAGGTTGGATGGATGCTGTTGCAGCGAATATTATACCCCTTTCCAGCGCAATATAACGCCACAGATTTTGTCAGCATGGTGACCCCGCCTTTTGAGGCACTATATCCGGCAATATCTTCGCCGCCCACCAGGCCTGCGATAGAGGAAATATTGGTAATGACGGCAGGTTTGCCGGATTCTTTCATCAGCTTAATGGCCTTCTGACAGCCCAGAAATGTTCCTGTCAGATTTACTGATATCATGGCGTTCCAATGATCTAACGGCATATCTTCAAAGTCATCGGCAAAGCCGATACCGGCGCAGTTAATCAAAATATCAAGGCCGCCAAAAGTTTCTTTCGCGCAAGTCATGACATCAATCCAGTTTTCTTCGGAACTAACGTCCAGTTTAAAAGCAATTGAATCTGTGAATAGGCCCTCGGCGACTTCTGTGGCCTTATCCAAATTAATATCGGCGACGATAATATGGCAGCCGGCCTTTGCCAGCTGGACGGCAGTTTCACGGCCAATACCGGATGCACCGCCAGTAATAATGGCTACTTTACCTGAAAAATTTTCCGTCACGACCTGGTCTCCTTTCAATGAGAAATATGCTTATGTGTAAACGGGCGAGAATGGGATATCCTTAACAATAACAACAGACCAAAAGCCAAGTGCGCTATGCCATAGGACTTCACGCCGCCTATGACAATAATGGCATCCTCCGGCATTGTGTCAGAGATTGCGGGGTTTCAGAGATCGCGCGCCAGGCCACAGGTTAATTGAGGATGGCCATATTTTTATGGTGATCGCTCTTCTTATATGAATGTATTTGTCACGGTTATATGGTCCGCGGCATTATTTTCCATTGCCATTTCATACATAAGCCTGCAATCCACAACAACGGCAATACTGCCATCTTCGTGATAGCCTACCAATGGGCCATGAACGACAGCAAACATAGTAACCCCGCCCGGTGATGACGGCTGGTGAATAGAGCCCCCTGATTCCAGCGCATAAGTGCCTGTGCCGCCGCGGTCATCGTCGCCGTAACCAAATTCACCTTCTATGACATAGACCTCAATGCCGCCGCTATGATAATGGACGGGGGCCGTGACATCAGGGTCAACTTTTAGGATCATGGTAAAACCGCCTGTCAACTCGTTAAGATTTAAGAGTTTGAAATATGTTCCGGGCATAACCCAGTCATTCCAGTCCAGCGTGCCCGGGTCAAAAAAGGCGGGGCGGTGCGGCGTATTGGCTTTTATAACATTTTCTGTGGTTAAGGTTGTATCAGACATTTTATAATTCCCTTTATTTAACGATAAGGAAAACATAAAAGCTCTTGTCGGATATTCCTATGACGGAAAATACTTAAATGTAAAATTTATTGATATTGTGCTTATTGATATTGTATGGGGGCTAACTTGTAGGCGAGCGTTGTTCTGTTCTTAACGCCCGTTTTAGCATAAATGGATCTCAGGTGATTTTCAACCGTCCGAATACTGATGCATAATTTATCTGAAATCTGTGGACTGGTCATACCCATAACAATTAGGTTTGCAATGTCATTCTCCCGTTGAGTGAGGTTATATTTTTCTATCTCCAACGGGTTGATATTGGTATGTGAGGGTCGATTCGTATTTAAGATGATACGCTTTTCCTGATTTTGTGTTTCACAGTTTATAACCCGGGTCGTTACCTTTATCCCTTTATAATTAAATTCAATTTTCTTGGCCTGTGAATGTTCCATATGGGCCTGTGAATGTTCCATATGGGATAAATGGGCATTAAGCACGGCGATCAGATCATTTTCGAGATTAGAATAAATATTGTTGCTATTTTGCGTGAGGTGTAAATGGCTTTGGCCGGCATGATTGGCAAAAACGATCTTATGGTTGTCATCCAGGATAACAAGTCCCGTGTTGGAAACCTGTTCCTTGAGATGTGATACGATGATGTTATTATCATCTGCCTGGGTTTTTAATTCCAGGTTATTTAGAATATTATACAGGGCCGGGCCAAAAAAAGAACAAACCTGCGCATCCCTTTCCTCAAAACTGTTATTACAATATCTGTGGAATCCCAGGATATAAACCAGAGAGCTATCCGTATTGGAGGGAATGCCTGTGGCAAGAACCTGCCGGATGGAATGGGGACGCAGGAACTCATTGTAATATTGTCCGCTGGAAAATTGCTGAAAATCAACGATATTATCTAATGCGACGGTAAAACTCTTGGATATCCCGAGATTGTGATTCACTTTCGCAGCATTAAACGTATGAGGCAATATGGGGTCATTCACCTGAAAATGCTTTTCATATTTCAAGTTGAGTTCATCGTCTATATTGTGGCCAATAAAATTTTGGGCTGATACACCGTGGTCATGCTTTTTCATGATGGCAAAAATGCTGGTTTCTGCACCAACCAGTTTTGACAGGGGAGAAAGTATATTTCTGTCTATATCCTTAAAACTGGACGTATCTGCTATTGTATCAGTAATACAAAAATATCTTGAGACATCCAAACTATCTGACGGGCTATCTGAGAACTGCATGATTGTTTCCCTGATTTTGGCGTATTTTCTAATTTTGTTTTAAAATAAAATTATGGGTATTCTATGGTGACCATTCCTATTGTATCAAATTTTCGGCTAATAATATACTATTTTCGCGTTGCGCTGGTTCTGGTTCCCAATTCACGGCATTATAGGCCGTTAAATTGGGCGCAGAAAGCAATCGTAATATTTAAGATGGCGGTAATACTTAAGATGATAGGCAATCTTTATACTGTTCGCGCAGGGTGATTTTTTTGATTTTTCCCGTGGCGGTTAGGGGAATCTCATTAACAATGAATACAGCATCCGGCATCCACCATTTGGCAATTTTACCTTTTAGAAAATCAAGGATTTCCTCTTGCGTTAATGACTGTCCCGGCACAGGTTTTATCACCAGAATGGGCCGCTCTTCCCATTTAGGGTGATAAATGCCAACCACGCCGGCCTGCATCACTTTGGGGTGAGCAACGGCCAAATTCTCAATATCAATGGAACTGATCCATTCGCCGCCGGATTTGATAACATCCTTGGCCCGGTCTGTGATTTTCACATAGCCATATTGATCAATGGTGACCACATCCCCCGTTGGGAACCAGCCTTCATCGTCCAAAATCTTACCGCCCTCACTTCTGAAATAGCCTGTCGTCACCCATGGGCCGCGGACCCACAAATCACCGAACGCTACGCCATCACGAGCCACGGCATTACCTTCTTCATCCAAAACTTTAATTTCCAGACCAAATTGCACCCGTCCCTGCTTATCCCTGACTTCAGCTCGCGCTTCGTCCGTTAAGGCATCTGTTTGCGGGGTTGAGCTGGCGACAACGCCCAGGGGACTTGTTTCTGTCATACCCCAGAGTTGCAGGACGGTAACGCCATAAGTATTGAGAAATTTTTCCGTCATGGCCTTTGGTACGGCTGAGCCCCCAATCATGGTGCGTTTCAGGGCCTCGACTTTTTTGCCGCTTTCCTCAAGATATTGGAACAGCATGGAAAATACGGTTGGAACCGCGCAGGAGAAAGTCACATCCTCTTTTTCAATCAATTCCTGGATATGTTCTCCATCCAGCTTGGCACCGGGCAAGACCAGTTTCGCCCCAAGCATGGCCGCGACATAAGGCAATCCCCAGGCATTAACATGATACATGGGCGCAATAGGCATGATGGTGTCATAAATCGACAGGGCATAAGCACTATTCTGAGCCGCTGATAAGGCATGAATGATGGTTGAACGGTGGCTGTATAAGACGCCTTTTGGATTGCCGGTGGTGCCGCTGGTATAACAGAGTGAGGAGGCGGCCCGTTCATCAAAGGTGGGCCAGTCATAGTCTGACGTTTCTCCGGCCAAAAGTTCCTCATAACATAAGGCATTCGGCAGGCTGGTTTCCGGCATATGGGCCCGGTCAGTCAGGATGATGAATTTTTCAACGCCTTTAAGTTCGGGCAGTATTTTTTCCGCCAGCGGCACGAAATCCAGATCAATGAACAATATACGGTCTTCCGCGTGATTAATGATATAGCTGACCTGATCATCGAACAGGCGCGGGTTGGTCGTATGCAGCACAGCCCCCATACCGGGAACGCCGTAAAATAATTCAAAATGACGATAAGTCGTCCAGGCCAGCGTACCAATTCTGTCCCCCTGCTGAATATCAAACTGATTGATAAGAACATTTGAGAGTTGCTTGGCTCTTTTTTCAGCATCGGCATAAGTATACCGGTGAATAGGCCCTTCGACGGTGCGCGTTACAATTTCATTGGCACCGTGATATTCTGCGGCATAGCGAATGAGAGAGGAAATCATCAGGTCGTTATCTTGCATTAATCCTGGAATAGTCATTCAATATTTTCTCCTGATTAAGGGATGTTTTTTCTTTATATCCACAAAATGAAAAATGTTTTTCCTGGACTCTGAATTTACGTCCGGGTCACGGTTATTTTGCCGGATAATATGTCGCTTATCCATAGCGGAGATTACCTAATTATATGCTGTGAAAAAAGCCTTCAAACCTAGAGGGGCTGGATCAAAGGGGCATTTACAAAAAGGTAAAGAGAATAATGACAATGACAAAGGCAACGGCCAGTAACCAGAGTGCGCGTTTATCCTGTCCTCTGGTTTTTTTCTTTTTGTTTCGGTGAAATCGGCTCATTTTTAGGTCTCGTTTTCTTGTGAGGGTTTTTTCATTTTATATTGTCGCCCTGCGGTAAGGGGGTACTTTCTATGCTGACTTTCCTGTGCCGGATTTTCCGGGCTATGTCTCTTCTACCATAATAGAATGTGTGGTTTTGTATATTTTATGTTGCAGTGCAACCGGGGCTGTGTCTAGTATGGTAACATAAAAAGTTATTCCTATGTTAATGGTAATCTGGGATTATAAATAGATTGGGGTAAATAGGGACAACAATATGCTGTATCATATGTACGAATTTCAGCACAGTCTATTCGCACCTGCAAGATTTGCAATTGACATAACGCAACAAAGCTTCTCAAATCCGTTAAGCCCGTTATCACATCTGCCCGGGGCCAAACAAATTTCGGCCGCCTGCGATGTTATGGAACAGGTGACGCGCCGTTATGGCAAACCGAAATTTGGATTGACGGAAACCATTATTGAGGGTGACGTGGTTGCCGTGGAAGAATGTGACGTTCTTGAGAAATCCTTCTGTAAGTTAAAATATTTCAAGCGTGATATTAAAAATAATGACCCAAAGCTTTTGATCGTTGCCCCTCTATCGGGCCATTATGCCACGTTGCTCAGGGGGACGGTTGAGACAATGTTGCCTGATCATAAGGTGTATATCACCGATTGGACGGATGCGCGGGATGTCCCGCTGTTTGAAGGTAAGTTTGATCTGGATGATTATATTGATTATGTGATTGATATGATCGAATTTTTAGGCCCGAATATTCATGTTCTGGCTGTTTGTCAGCCATCGGTCCCTGTTCTTGCCGCTGTATCAATCATGTCGGCGGAAAATAATCCTTCGGTGCCGGCCTCAATGACCTTGATGGGGGGGCCGATTGATACGCGCAATTGCCCGACGGAGGTGAATGTTCTAGGTGCGGCGCGCAGCTTGGATTGGTTTAAGCAGCATGCCACTCATCATGTGCCATGGCCAAATAAGGGATATATGCGCACCGTTTATCCTGGATTTCTTCAGTTGTCCGCTTTTCTGAATATGAATATGGAAGATCATGTCGAGGCCCATCGGAAGATGTTTGATCATCTGGTGGAGGGGGATGAGGAAAATGCGGATAAACATCGCCAGTTTTACGAAGAATATCTGTCGGTGATGGACCTTCCGGCGGAATATTACCTTCAGACGGTGGATGTGGTGTTTCAGCAGCATTTGCTGCCCAAGGGGGAAATGATGTCCAATGGCCGCCCCGTGAATCCAAAAGCCATCACTAAAACGGCTCTGATGACGGTGGAGGGGGAGCTTGACGATATCTCAGGATTAGGTCAGACCAAGGCCGCTCATGATCTCTGTGCCCGGTTGCCCGCTGATATGAAACAGCATTATGAGCAGAAAAATGTTGGCCATTACGGCATTTTTAATGGCAGTAAATGGCGAAAAATGATCTCGCCCAAAGTAAAAGAGTTTATTCGCAAACATAATTAGGCTATTTAAGTAGGCTGATAATCACGCGAACTCAGGGTGTATTGGGCGATGACCAGACTGACATGTTTCAAAGCTTATGATATTCGGGGCCAATTGGGCACTGAACTTAATGAAGATATTGCTTATCGTATTGGCCGCGCCTTTGCCCAGTTCCTTAAACCAGGCAATATCGTGGTGGGCGGTGATGTTCGCCTGACTTCTGAAGCCTTGAAAAATGCCCTGACCGAAGGGCTGCGTGATTCTGGCGTGAATGTCACCGACCTTGGTATGACCGGAACCGAGGAAATCTATTTTGCGACATCCTATCTGAAAATGGACGGGGGAATTGAGGTTACGGCAAGTCATAACCCGATGGATTATAATGGCTTGAAATTGGTGCGGCGGAATTCAAAGCCCATCAGTGGCGATACCGGCCTGAAAGAAATTCAAAGGCTTGCCGAGGCGAATGATTTTCCGCCGATTGAAAAACGCGGTAGTTTGACCCGCATGTCTGTCCTCGGGGCATATATTGATCATTTGATGACTTATATTGATCCTGCGAATATCTCGCCGTTAAAATTAGTGGTAAATTCCGGTAACGGGGCCGCCGGCCATGTGGTGGACGCGTTGGAAAAAGTCTTTATTGCGCATAATATTGCCATCGAATTTATCAAAATTCATCATGAGGCGGATGGCAATTTCCCCCATGGGATTCCAAATCCGCTCCTTACGGAAAATCGCCAGGATACGCGGGATGCGGTGCTGAAATATGGCGCTGATATGGGCATCGCCTGGGACGGCGATTTTGATCGTTGTTTTCTGTTTGACGAGAAGGGTGATTTTATTGAGGGCTATTATATCGTTGGTCTTCTGGCGGAAGCCTTCCTTCAAAAACATCCGGGTGCCAAAATCATTCATGACCCGCGCGTTACCTGGAATACCATTGATCTTGTAACGGCGGCGGGCGGGCAGTGCATTCAGTCAAAAGCAGGTCATGCCTTCATCAAGGAAAGAATGCGCGAAGAGGATGCCATATATGGCGGCGAAATGAGCGCCCATCATTATTTCCGCGATTTCTTCTATTGCGACAGCGGTATGATCCCATGGATGCTGGTTGCGGAAATGTTATGCGTCAAACAAAGCCCGTTGTCAGAGATGGTCGTAGAGCGCATTGAAAAATTCCCGTCATCGGGCGAGATCAACAGCAAACTGGATAATCCAAAGGCGGCAATTGACCGCGTATTTTCGACCTATCAGGATGGTGCAGAAATCATTGATCATACTGACGGCATCAGCATAGAATTTTCCGATTGGCGGTTTAACCTTCGCTCTTCCAACACCGAATCTGTGGTTCGCCTTAATGTGGAATCACGGGGTAATAAAGCTTTGATGCAAGAAAAAACCGCAGAAATTTTAACGCTGCTGCGCAGTTAGAAAAATATCAGCCCGGTCAAATGAGCCAAATAGGACTGACATTGCTCCAGGACTTTGCCGATGTTCCAGTTTTTCGTTTTATCCGCCCCAAAGTTTTTCATTTAAGCGCGACATTGTACCATTATGGATGGTCAGGCCATATTGCCTGTCCTTGCTGAGTAACGCCGGGGCATCAAGGTCGACATAGGCGGCTTGCGTTGCCAGAACCATAGCGGGTGCCATGGACAGGGAGGTGCCAACCATACATCCCACCATGATACCAAGTTTTTCTTCGCGGGCTTTGGCCGCCAGCCTGACAGCCTCGGTCAAACCGCCGGTTTTGTCCAGTTTGATATTGATGACATCATAGAGACCGGACAATCTTGCCACATCATTTGACGTATGACAGGATTCATCCGCGCCAAGGGGCAGGGGCGACTGATATCCTCTCAAATCTTCATCATTTCCGGCGGGCAGGGGCTGTTCGATCATAACGACACCAAGGTTTGCAAGGGTCGGCGCAACATCTTTTAGTAGGTCAAGGCACCAGCTCTCATTGGCATCAATCAATAATTTTGCATGGGGGGCATTGGCCTGTATCGCGGCTATTCTCGCCACTATATTTTCGTCATTCAATTTGACTTTTAACATGGGAAATCTGTTGAGCTTTTTGGCCGCTTGCCCCATTTCTTCTTCGCTGCCGATACTGATGGTTTGCACTGTCTGAATATTATCCGGGTAAGGAAAAGCCAGCAATTCATTCACGGTTGTGCCTTTTTGTTTGGCCTCAAGATCCCATAAAGCGCAATCAATCGCATTTCGAGCGGCGCCGGCCGGCATCATATCAAGCAGGTCCTGACGATTTATGCCTGCGCAAATTTCAGGACGGGCGACCTTTAGTTGCGCGTGAACGCTGTCTGTGGTTTCCCCATATCTTGGCGAAGGGACAGATTCGCCGCGCCCGGCATGGCCTTCTGCGTGACCCGGAGAGCTTATGTCAACTGTGATGACATGTGTTTCAATCCGTGAACCACGGGCGATGATAAATGGTTCTTTCAGGGGCCATGTTTCTTTGGCAATATTTAACATTTTTAAGTCACTCATACTGATTTATCCTTAAGAAAGTTATCTCTTTATCCTTGGTCCTTTATCCCCGGCCATTTATACCCAGTTTGAGGCGTTTGTTATAATAGTCTTTAAGGGCGCGCGTATGTTTTTGATGAGTGATATCATTCTCTCCATTGGGGAAAGTTTATATCTCGCCCTGATGGAGAGCATTGGGCAGGAGCAGCCCTTTGAGGCGGCGGGACAGCGGAATGGCGGCGATTTGACCGTAAATTAATCTTTGAATAGCCGCTTAAATATGGTGTCAACATGTTTGGTATGGTAATGCATGTCGAATTTATCGTCAATTTCGTCGTCTGATAATTTGGCAGAGACTTCCGGGTCGGCTTTGAGTTCAGCGGCAAAGTCAGCGCCGTCTTCCCAGACTTTCATGGCATTACGCTGTACGATCCGGTAACTGTCTTCCCGGCTGATACCGGCCTGGGTGAGCGCGAGCAGAACCCGCTGGGAATTATGCAAACCACCGAGTTTATCCATATTGGCGATCATATTTTCCGGATATATAACCAGTTTGTCCATGACACCGGTCAGGCGGGCAAGGGCAAAATCAAGGGTTACCGTGGCATCTGGCCCAATCATGCGTTCTACAGAACTATGGGAAATATCCCGTTCATGCCAAAGCGCGACATTTTCCATGGCGGGCAGAGCCATACCACGGACGAGGCGGGCCAGGCCAGTTAGATTCTCGGTCAGGATTGGATTGCGTTTATGGGGCATGGCGGAGGAGCCTTTTTGGCCCTTCGAGAAAAATTCTTCGACTTCCAATACTTCTGTGCGCTGAAGATGACGAATTTCTGTGGCGATACGTTCAACAGAACTTGCCACGACACCCAATGTTGCAAAAAACATCGCGTGACGGTCACGGGGAATAACCTGTGTTGAGACGGGTTCCACTTCAAGGCCCAATGCCTTGGCAACATGTTCTTCAACTCGTGGGTCGATGTTGGCATATGTGCCAACAGCACCGGAAATTGCGCAGGTGGCGATTTCCTTGCGGGCATTTCTCAGGCGTTCCAGGTTGCGGTCCATCTCCGCATAGGCCTGGGCCATTTTAAGCCCAAAAGTAACAGGTTCCGCATGAATACCGTGGCTACGGCCGATACAAACATCAAATTTATGCTCATGGGCCCGGCGTTTAAGGACAGTCAGTAATTTTTCAATATCGTCAATTAATATATCGGCGGCTTTGACCAATTGGAGATTGAAACATGTATCCAGGACATCGGAAGAGGTCATACCCTGATGTACAAAACGGGCTTCAGGGCCAATATATTCAGCGAGTGAGGTCAGAAAGGCAATGACATCATGTTTGACTTCCCGTTCAATTTCATCAATACGCTCAATATCAAAATTGCCCTTTTCCCAGATTATTTTTGCACTTTCCTTGGGAATAACCCCGAGTTCCGCCAAGGCATCGCAGGCATGAGCTTCTATCTCAAACCAGATTTGAAATTTTGATTGCGGGGTCCAAATAGAAGTCATTACTTCGCGGGAATAACGTGGAATCATAGCATTACCTGTTTAACAATTTTGATATGGGCAGGCTTTAACAGGAAATGGGGCAGGGGACAAGCCATTCCCTGATTTGCGGGATATATTTTTGACATTTTCAGGGGGATTATACCCTGCAGGAACAGTCGAAATGTGCAAATGAGGTTTTTATTAGATAAGTCCCATGGTTTTTAAGCTTGTCTGGCCGCTCTTTGAGATGACCAGATGATCATGGAGAACAACCCCCAGCTGCCTTCCCGCATCTTCAATGCGTTTGGTCATTTCCACATCATCCCGGCTTGGTGTGGGATCGCCGCTTGGGTGATTATGAATCAGAATAATGGCTGTCGCATGAAGTTCAAGTGCGCGCTTTATGACCTCTCTTGGATAAACCGGGGTATGGTCGATGGTACCTTCCTGCTGTTTTTCATCCGCAATCAGACGATTCTTGCGATCCAGAAACAAAATGTGGAATTGTTCATTTTTCTGGTGACCGAGCTGGATCTGGCAATAATCCACCAGGGCTTGCCAGTTGGATAGGATCGGCTGATTCATGATTTTACCCAAGGCCAGTTTTTGAGCGCCGGCCTCAACTAATTTCAAATTGGTAATGGCGGTTTCGCCAATGCCGGAAATTTCATTTAACCGTTCTATGGGCGCGCTGATAACTTCTGCAAAACTTCCGAAATGGATAATAAGTTCCTTGGCGAGTGGTTTGACATCCCGCCTTGGAATGGCGGAATATAACAGAAGTTCCAATAATTCATATTCGGCAACCGCCTCAACGCCGCCTTTACGGAAACGCTCTTTCAGACGCTGACGATGGCCGCTATAATGTGGTTTGTTATCTGGATTTTTTGATGCCATTTTTACCCCCTGTTTAAATCACCCATATGGTGGTTTATCATATCCCTTGGGCGATGAGGTAAAGATTTCCACGCCGCTGCTGGTGACGGCCATGCTATGCTCGAACTGCGCGGACAGGGATTTATCGCGGGTGACGGCGGTCCATCCATCACTGAGTATCTTTACATCCGGCTTACCAAGGTTAATCATGGGCTCAATAGTGAAAAACATACCTTCCTTTAATTCAGGACCTTCGCCTGGATTGCCAAAATGCATGATATTGGGTGTATCGTGAAAAACCCGTCCCAGCCCATGGCCGCAAAAAACTTCGACCACGCCGCAGCGTTCGCTTTCAGCATATGTCTGAATAGCATGTCCAATGTCGCCGGTGGTTGCGCCGGGTTTAACCACGGCGATCCCCCGCATCAGACATTCATAGGTAATATCTACAAGGCGTTTGGCTTTGATTGCCGGGGGGCCGACATAAAACATGCGGCTGGTGTCCCCGTACCAGCCATCCACAATGACGGTGACATCAATATTGAGGCTGTCCCCGGTTTTTAATTTCTTTGGTCCGGGAATGCCATGACAGACCACATGGTTGATGGAGGTGCATATGGACTTGGGAAAACCACGATAGTTGAGGGGCGCGCTGATTGCCCCGCGCGCCGCGATAAAATCTGCACAGAGGCGATCCAGTTCATCTGTGGTAATACCGGGCTGGACATGTTCAATTATCATATCCAGCGTTTCGGCGGCGAGCTTGCCAGCCTTTCTCATACCGTCAAAGTCTTCTGGCGCGTAAATTTTTATCGCGTTGCCCTGGCTGGCCTTCGGGTCACTTGCCTTTACATACTTCATAATTTATCCATTAAAATAGGCGAATTGGAATGCGTTGTTTTACTATTATCTCTTTGTTGGTTAAATTACAACCATAACAAACAGCCTCAACGCCGTTATATAGTGCCGTATTAAGGGCGGCAGCGTAAGCTGGGTCAATATCAGCGGCAACACGAAATTCTGTGCAATCATTTCTCTGCACAAGATAGACCATAACAGCGCGGTGTCCATCTGCGACCATTTGGGTTAGTTCCTGTAAATGTTTTGTCCCTCTTGCCGTGACGGAATCCGGGAATTCCGCTATACTCTTTTGCCGAGACAGGGTAACACTTTTGACCTCGACGTAACAATCAGCATCGCCAAGTGTGGAGCCAGATAGAAAAATATCGATACGGCTATTCTGTCCGTATGTCATTTCACGGCGCAGGTCGTGATATCCTTCCAGTTCCGTAATGACGCCATCTGTAATCGCCTCTTGAACCAGCCTGTTGGGGTGTGCGGTATTAATGCCAACGAGGTCGCCATTCACCTCGACCAATTCCCACTTATAGTCCAGTTTGGCCTTTGGGTTTTGTGCGGGGGATACCCAGACGATATTACCTTCGTCCTTTAGGCCCATCATGGAACCGGGATTGGCACAATGTGCCGTGATGATTTCGTCATTATCCAATCGAATATCGGCTAAAAAACGTTTATAACGCTTTATCAGCGTGCCCTGAGTAAGTTTTTGTTCAAATTCCATAAATACAGAGTATATTTATCAAATAGCCTGAAATCAAACAAGAAGTGTTTAAAATGACCAAAATCGTGACAGCCAGTATGATTATTATTGGCGATGAAATTCTGTCCGGGCGGACCAGGGATCAAAATCTCGCGCATTTGTCGCTATGGCTGAATAACAAGGGGGTTCAGTTGAAAGAGGTTCGGGTGATCCCGGATGTGGGTCAGGTGATCGTGGCGGCAGTCAATGAGCTTCGCGGGCGGTTTGATTATGTTTTTACCACAGGTGGTATTGGCTCGACACATGATGATATTACAGCGGAAAATATTGCCAAAGCCTTTGATGTCGCTTTTGTGCAAAGTGAAGAATCGCTTGCCTTGCTGCAGAAACATTATAGGGTTAAGGGCGGAAAAGGTAATATTTCGGATGCCAGATTACGGATGACCATGATCCCTGAAGGCGCGCGTCTGATCAAAAATCCGGTCAGCGCAGCCCCCGGTTTTCAGATGGAAAATGTTTTTGTCATGGCGGGAATTCCTGTGGTTATGCAATCCATGCTGCTTGACTTGGAAACAAGGATAAAGGGCGGAAGTCCAATGTTATCCAGGACTGTCCATGTTTATGAAGGTGAAAGCCATTTCGCAGAAATTCTGGAAGAAACTGAACAGGCATTTCCACGTGTTTCTCTTGGGAGTTACCCTTTTTCCCGGAACAGGGAACATGGCGTTCAAGGTAAGAAATATGGTGCAAATTTTGTATTAAGGTCGCAGGTGGCGGCTGATATTGATCAGGCGCTCGAAATGTTGAAACTGAAAATCAGGGTAATCGGCAAAGAATGTTTTGAGGGTGAGGCTAAAATATAAAATCATTCCGGCCACGGGAATTAAGTCTGTTTCTTCTCTTTGTATGGCGCCGTAATTTTTCGAATTGTCCTTAATCTTTTGAATTTAATGTATAATTTATGAGCATAGATCATATCCTGATTCTTAAGTCAGACCTTAAAACCATTCTTCACACAATCACTATATTACAACAAATATAGACATTGACATACGGATAAAAAGCAGTAAAACAAGTTTAGAGTATGCGTCTGTGGTGAAATTGGTAAACACAGCAGACTTAAGATTTTTTTTGAGCGTATGAGCAGAAATGTTCATATTGTATTGGGTGAATTCAGTGAAACCTTAACACATGATGGTGATGGCAATACTGAGCCAAGCTTCGCAAGAAGAAGGTGCAGAGACTAGGTGATTACACCCTGGAGCGCCCGACATCTAAACATGTCATGATGTAGATGATGATATAGTCCAGACCACAAACTACGTGATTGTAGGCTATGAAAATAGTAGATGGTAAGAAAATCTGCCGACCGCAAGGTCTTGCCGGTTCAAGTCCGGCCAGACGCACCACTCTGACCTTTCCTAAAATTACTTATATGCCATTATCCCCTATTATATAAGTGGTGTAGGGGTATTTTTGAGTTCCCTAGAATTACATATCTTGCTATTTCTTGCTATATTTTCTAAAAAAATGCGTAATTTTTGCGTAATTGAAAAATATGGGTGGGAAATATGGCATCGTTTCGACGTATTGGCAAAAAGTGGCATGCCGAGGTCCGAATCAAAGGTAAAGCGGCCCGCAAAACACTTCCAACAAAGATTGAAGCCCAAAGTTGGACCGTTGAGAAACTGGACGTGTCACGGATTTATACGGTTCCTATAATCAGATATAATATTTTATAGGAGAACAGAAGATGGCATTGAAAGTAAGTAGAGAATTTAAACATGAAGTTGTGCAGGTAGCACTGACAAGTGGGCTTAGCAGACGGCAAATTGCCTCTGACTTTGATATTGGCTTTTCAACATTGGGTCGTCGGATAAAATATATTAGTTCAGATTAGATCTGACATTCGTTGCGATCGAAAAGGGTTGCAAGGATGAGAGTTACCGGTTTTGATGTTGGTGCTTATTCAACATTAAAACTTTAAAGAGGTAACTCTCATGA
>Ga0316204_10002512_pt1 | contig 41100 bp, 42 predicted proteins | sample 6monrhotite_MG_2_FD_205661 | JGI IMG/M metagenome (GOLD analysis project Ga0316204, IMG submission 205661) | Microbial mat bacterial communities from mineral coupon in-situ incubated in ocean water Damariscotta River, Maine, United States -... | ecosystem: Environmental > Aquatic > Marine >...
TTCAGAAAAACAACTCGCTTGCTTTGATCGATTGACTATAAGTGGTTTGATCTATCGCTGATAATCCTGTGATCTATCTCGCACAAGAATGATTTTTCTAAGAGTATTTGGTGCGGAATGTGAGATACTTAAGATACCTAAGTAAAAAAAAACAGAAAAATTAATCGATTGAATAGGAAGTAATAAGTGCAACCCCCACATCATAAAGGCAATTATCAAAGTAATAATGGGCGGTGGGATTTTATGTTGAAGTCTTTTCATTCTCAAAAGTTCTCTGTTTCTGATGGGGAAGGTCACTTCAGTTTTTGACTCTAATTAGAACAGTGATAGAAGCAATAAAAGCTAAAAAACTAACAACCATAATGCTCGTTTGAATATCTAAAATATCCGCCATAATGCCTGTACCAATTGCGCCGACTGCGTAACCTAAATCCCGCCAGAAGCGGTAAACGCCTAATGCTGATGCTCGCCAAGAAACACCAGATACATCTGAAACAAATGCCAACAAAGTTGGGTAAACCATTGCCGTGCCTAAGCCAACGATTGCTGCGGAGGCGATATAGCCATAATAGTCATCGAATAAGATAAAACTGAGCAGCCCACCTCCCTGGATGAACATACCCGCCACTATTAACATCTTCCTACCGACTTTGTCGGATAGCGGACCAAAAATTAGTTGAGTAGTGCTCCAAACGATGGGGTAGGTTGCAACGATGGTGGCTATTTGTGATATTTCCATACCCTGAGCGACCAACATTAGCGGTAACAATCCCCACAACATACCATCCTTTAAATTAGTGACCATACCGGCAACACTGGCTGATGATAGTTCCGTATCAGACCATGTTCCTTTCTTAAAAACCTGACCCAGAGGAATTGGTTTTGCTATTGATTGGTTAGCGGAAGTATTTCTTTTGCCTCCGTGAGCGTGATGGCGAGTGTCTTGAACAAAAAATGATAATATTAAACCGATAAAAACGATAACCAGTCCAACGTAAAAAGGTTCAGGACGCAATCCATGTTTGTTTGCGATAAGACCAGTAATAAAAGCGATCACGGCGACACCGCCATAACCTGCGAACTCGTTAAGTCCGATCGCTAGACCGCGTTGTTTTTCACCTGCGATATCGACTTTCATAACGACAGTCATCGACCAGGTCACCGCTTGACTGATCCCCAAAAGAACATTAGCAAATAATATCCAATACCAGTGATCAGCAAACATCAGTATCAAGGGAATAGGAATAGCAATCACCCAACCAATTTGAAGTACTCTTACTCGTCCCCAATGGTCAGACAAGCTTCCAGCAAAAAAGTTAACAGAAGCTTTAGTAATACCAAAGGTTGCGATGAAAGATAAAGCGGCGGCTGATGAGGTAATGCCGAAATCTGCCTCCGCGATTAGAGGTAAAATCGTCCTTTCTAGACCAACCATTCCTCCGACGAAAAAATTGGTGATGACCAAGATAGTAAACAACACAATGTGGTTTCTCAGGTTTGATACCTGAGTTTCAGTTTTATTCATTTGAAAGGCTCGATTAATCTAATTGCAGGTAAAGTAGTGTCTTTTGTTATATTAATCAAGTGTACAAACCCAAACTAACTCTAGTTATTCAAATATTATTTTTACGTAATATCTGGTGATAAAAAAGTACATTAGTCGCCTTTTTATGTGCCATACTTTTTAAAGTAATTGAATTATGTTTATTTTTCCAAAGACGCTAGATCTCTTAAGTCGATTGAAACGAAGATAACAACTTAGCAATGAAAACCAATACGTCGCTGTCAGGTAGTCGCTCTAACTTAAGAGTCGCGACCCTAATGTCGTTGATATTTCTAGCTAGTGTCATTTTTTTAGTGGTTTACGTAGTCAATTTACAGAATAGCATCGTCTCATCTGCGGCGCTCGATTCCGCAAAATCGTATTCTGATGCACTAAAAGAATTTCGGACTATCTACACTTCGGAAGTCGTCGCAAGAGTAAATAAACATCCCGATTTTAAAGTGTCTCATGACTATCTAGAGCACAAGTTCAATATACCTTTACCGGCGACTTTAAGCATGGCTCTGGGATCACGGATCAGCGAACAACATACAGGAACAGAAGTTCATCTATACAGCCCATACCCTTTTCCTTGGCGGGTGAACACTGGACTAAATGATGATTTTCGACGCAAAGCATGGCAAGCGGTAACTGAACAAAAGAAAACGACTTACTATGAATTTACAGAGTATAAAGGGAGAGCAGTATTACGATTCGCAACAGCCGATATTATGCAGCAAAATTGTGTTAATTGTCATAACAATCACCTAAACACCCCCCGAACGGGATGGAAAACTGGCGATGTTCGAGGTGTGCTAGAAATTATACATCCAATAAACATTTCGGAATCAAAAACATTTGATGGCGTTCAAGGTATCATTATTCTAGCGTCAGTCATCGCAGGTTTAGGTTTCATGGGGTTACTTTTTATGGTTTATCGATTTAATGCAACTACACGCTATTTAGAAGATTGCGTACAAAAAAGAACACAAGAAATCAAAAAAATTGAAAAAAGTTTGGCTTACAGTAAAAAGATGTCTTCAATTGGCGAAGTTTCTGCGGGGATCGCTCACGAAATTAGTCAACCTATTGGCGCTATCAAACTTAGCTGTGAGACACTAAATTATGCGGTAGAAATGGGGGCAAAAGATAATATTTTAAGGCAAACAGATAGAATAACAAAACAGGTTGACCGCATTGATGAAATCGTTAAACAGCTGAATATAAATAATCGACTAGGACAATTTCGGTTAGAAAATTTAGATAGCATTGTTGAAAAATCTTTAGAGGGCTTACAAGAACAGTTTGAACATGCAGGCGTAACCATTAGTACCAATATTCAAAAGCCACTGCCAAAAGTTAATTGCGACCGTGAAGAAATCGAACGAGTTTTGACAAACTTATTGATGAACTCGCTTCATGCTGTTAAAAACAGACAAGAAAAAAATATTGAAGTAAAGATCAGTCATTCAGACGAACAGTTCTATATAAAAATAATTGACAGCGGTTACGGTATTTCTGAAAATATTGTTGAAAAAATATTTGATCCTTTTTTTACTACCAAAGTAGTTGGAGAAGGGACTGGATTAGGTTTATCATTAAGTTATTCAATAATACGAAATTACGGTGGCGAACTAACTGTCACAAGCGAGCTAGGTAAAGGTTCGCAATTTACCATAGCATTACCGATATGTTCGGAGTCAATGGAAGAAAATATTTCGCCTGACGGATTAGATGAGATAGATTTATCATAATGAATTCGATACTGTTGGTCGACGACGATAAAGACTTTAGAGAATCTTTAAAGGACTTGTTGGAGATCAAAGGCTACTTAATTTATGAAGCTAAAAATGGTGCAGAAGGGCTTCGTGTCTTTAGCCGTGAATCGATTGATCTCGTTATTAGTGATTTGCTTATGCCTGAAATTGATGGTTTAGAGTTGCTAATGGGTATCAGAGGAACCAATAGCGGCACACCAATCATTGTCATTTCAGGAGGAAATAGAAGCAATTTCGATAAATCTTTCGAAATTGCTCAAGAGCTAGGAGCCAATATTGTATTAGGAAAGCCAGTTTCCGCCGATGTCCTTTTCGATTCGATTGATCAATTGTTAGCTAGTTCGAGTAAAAATAAAATATAGCAAAACGAGATAAGCTTTAATTAACATTCGTGTTTGCTAAAAATGTTGTCTCTTTCCGCATCAAATAAAATTATGTAGTGTTGTGAAATTGTTGGTCAGTAGAATTTTATAATACGAGGCTATGTGCTATTGTGAGCATTTTTATCTGTCGCAATATTAACGACAAATGAGATCTAGCATGAATTATTTTTCCATTAATCTAAAAGAAAAGTTGTCCAAGTTCTCCGAACCATGGTCACCACGAGTTATTGCCGAAATGAATGACTATCAATTTAAATTGGCGAAACTAAAAGGCGAATTTATTTGGCATACTCATCCTGACACGGACGAGGTCTTTCTTCTTATTGAAGGTCAATTAAGCATTGAATTCAGAGATGGAACCGTCTCGTTAAAACAAGGGGAAATGTTTGTGGTACCAAAAGGAGTAGAGCATAAACCGGTAGCCGAAAAAGAGTGTCAGATCATGTTGATTGAACCTAAAGGAGTGGTTAATACAGGCGAGATAACAAATGAATTAACGGCAGAAAACGATGTTTGGATTTGATTATTGAAACGCTAACGTTTTTACCAGGGAGTCGACTTGAAGTTGTTGAACTTTATCGACAATAGCAGCCAGTTTTTTTAAACCCCCATCTGTGCCACCAGAAACTTGATAGCGAAGAATTATTTTTGCTTGTTTTCCCCCAACGGTTTCAAATTTCCAAGACATACCACCATACACAGCCATCATTTGCAAAGGCCCTAAACCTCCAAGCATGCGGATCTCTTTATTAGGTTCCACGTATACAACTGTCATATGTAATACTTGTTTATCACCTTCGACTTCACAAAAGCAACCCCCAGCTCTAGCATCAATGGATAGATTCTGAGGCATCCCAAAATAAGTATGATCGGCGCTCCACCAAGAGCCAACGTCTAGAAATTGACGGTAAGCTTTTGCTGCGTCAACATCAACAGATCTTTCAATTTGAATCGTAAATCCATTTTCGCTACTAGAAATAACTTCTGCATTTACAACTAAAGGAAATAAAAACAACATTAGAAAAAATCTCATATAGGCCACCGTTTTGAATCACGCATTGCGTTTGCTTTTAGCAAGAATGATAATTTTATTGAAGATCAGAACATCTTACAATAGTATGCTTACTCTCTGGTGGGAAAAGTAACTGTCTCTATCATGATTTTTCAATCCAGTTAGCTGAAAGCTCTAAAAACAATCCTACAATTTAAGGTAAATCGTGTCAGTAGTCAGACTAAATCCTCAGCAAGATCAAGCAGTTAAACTAACAACTTCACCACTATTGGTACTAGCCGGCGCAGGAAGTGGTAAAACGGCGGTGATCACGCAAAAAATCGTTCACTTAATTCGCTCTTGTGGTTATCAACCAAAACATATCGCAGCGGTAACTTTTACTAATAAAGCAGCAAAAGAAATGAAAGCGCGCGTTTCTAAATTATTGGGAGATACTAACAGCAAGGGTTTAACCGTCTCGACGTTTCATAATTTAGGCTTAAATATCATTCGTAGGGAGCATAAGACACTAAAAATGCGTCCAAATTTTACTATTTTTGATGATCAAGACTCTATGTCATTGATGCGTGATCTTTGCAAAAAAGGCGAAGACGCTGATAAAAAGGAAATGCAGGCAATTTTGACTCAAATTTCAAAATGGAAGAATGAGCTTATCTTACCTGAGAAAGCGATTGGACTTGCCGATAATCAAGAAGCATTATTAGCGGCAAAACTCTACCAAGCCTATACTAGGAGTTTACGCGCATTCAATGCTGTTGATTTTGATGATCTAATTTTACTCCCGACGTTATTATTAAAAAATGAACAGAAAATCAGAGAAAAATGGCATGGAAGAATTCGATACTTATTAGTGGATGAATATCAAGATACTAATACCAGCCAATACGAATTGGTCAAATTACTTACCGGGAGATTAGGCAATTTTACTGTGGTAGGTGATGATGACCAATCGATCTATTCATGGCGTGGCGCACAGCCAAAAAATTTAGAATTATTACAAAAAGATTTTCCAAATTTACGAGTTGTTAAGTTAGAGCAAAATTATCGTTCGGCAGGACGAATATTAAAATCAGCCAATATATTGATTCAAAATAACGAACACATTTTTAAAAAGAAACTTTGGTCGGATAAATATTACGGTGATCCGATTCGAATTTTATCGGCAAAAAATGATAATGATGAAGCCGATAGGCTGACCAAAGAAATTCTTTCCCGGCGGATTAATCGTAATATACCCTATAAAGATTTTGCTATTTTATATCGGGGAAATCATCAATCACGATTGTTAGAGAAATTCTTGGTCGATAAACAAATACCTTATAAAATCAGTGGAACAACTTCCTTTTTTGCCCGCGCAGAAATTAAAGATGTGATGGCATATTTTCGGTTATTAATTAATCAAGACGATGACAATGCGTTTATTCGAATAGCCAATGTGCCAAGACGGGAAATAGGCGTTAGCACGTTGGAAAAACTAGGAAGTTATGCCAATGAAAGACATATCAGTTTGTTTGATGCAATTTTTGAAGTTGGTTTAGAGCAATCCTTAAACGGAAAGGGCTTAGCGGCAGTAAAACGATTTGGTGAGCTGATTGCCAAGGCGAGTGACAATGTTAAACGAGGCGATAGTTTGGCGGTAATTCGAGAGCTCTTGTCTTATATAGGTTACCATGGATTTTTATTCGACAATTCAAGCTCACCACAAGCAGCAGAATATCGATGGAGCAATGTTGAAACATTAATTTCCTGGGTAGAATCAGGGTTGGAAAATAATAAATTGGCAGACGATCCGTTTGCGGAAACCGTTTCAAAATTATGTTTGAGGGAAATGTTAGATAGAAGTGAAGAGGAAGAAGAAGACGCCAATGACGTTCAATTAATGACACTGCATGCGTCAAAAGGATTGGAATTTCCACACGTTTATTTAATTGGTATGGAAGAAGAATTACTGCCGCATAAATCTTCAATCGAAGAGGATAATATAGAAGAAGAGCGCAGGCTAGCTTATGTTGGTATTACTAGGGCAGAAGAAACATTATCCATTTTTGTCGCTAAAAAACGGCAAAAATATGGTGAAATGGTAGACTCTGTCCCCAGTCGATTTTTGGAAGAAATGCCACAAGAAGATTTAGATTGGGAGGAAGACCAAATTCAGTTAACTGATGATGAAAAAAGGGAGAAAGGAAAAGATCGGATGGCTGACATGAGGAAGAAATTGATGTCATAGAGATTTTTTCTCTATGTTTTTAGATCTCAAATAACATTTTGAATGTGGGCGCAGTGAACCAAGGTTCATATAAATCAGTATCTGAATTTCTTGACTGTCTGGCGGTTTTCCCCCTATACAGCATTCGGGATGTATGCCAGTGCTCGCTATGGCGACACCAGCCAAAAACAATTAGCGATAGCTTTTGAACTACAACATCCAGGCAGTGCTGCATATTCGATCAATAAGGTCAAAAAAGAAATTACCGATGGAAAATGGCGAAAGCTAGTTAATTGGCTCGAGAGGCAATTAGACATTGTAAAACTAACTTGGTCCCTATGATTTGTACTGATGTAAACGTGCATACTGTTTGTTAATCAACACTACCAAAAATACCAAAAACCATGCCCCTAAAACACCACCACCGCTACTATCATTTAATGAAGCGACCACATTAAGGGTACGTGTCGCTTCGAGTGCCGCGTTTCCATTGCTATCAGACACATTGTAGGTCACTAAATAACTACCCACTGTGGTCATATCCACCCCGGAAGTGTCTATCACAATATTGGTCGTTATATCACCATCAACATCATCATTCGCTGTTGCACCCAGCTCAATATAATTTTCATTAACAGTCAAAACTTGAGGATCAGCACCGATAAGCGTAATAATCGGTGCCACAACATCATCAGCGGCGACCACATTAAGGGTACGTGTCGCTTCTAGTGCCGCGTTCCCATCAGAATCCGACACATTGTAGGTCACTAAATAACTACCCACTGTTGTCATATCCACCCCGGAAGTGTCTATCGCAATGTTGGTTGTTATATCACCATCAACATCATCATTCGCTGTTGCACCCAGTTCAATATAATTTTCATTAACGGTCAAAACTTGAGGATTAGCACCAATAAGCGTAATAATCGGTGTCACAACATCAGCAGCGGCGACTACATTAAGGGTACGTGTCGCTTCTAGTGCCACGTTTCCATCAGAGTCCGACACATTGTAAGTCACTAAATAACTACCCACTGTTGTCATATCCACACCGGAAGTATCTATCACAATATTAGCCGTCACATCGCCATCAACATCATCACTCGCTGTTGCACCCAGCTCAGCATAAATTTCATTAACGATCAAAACCTGAGGATTAGCACCTTTGAGCGTGATTGTTGGTCTGGCAGATATAATTTCCAAGTTACCATATTCAACCGCGCCTATTTCATTAATCCCCATTCGCTTATTACCATAAAAATCATGTGTTACAGTAGATGAAACTTCATCTGAGCCCGAATCAATTAAAGGGCTATCTTTATCTATAATAACTGGCGTGTAGGCTGTTGAATCGACGGTGATCATTGGATCGGATGTGATAGCATTTGAATCTGAAGCGGGGATAGAGGTCGCTGATCCATTAAAATAAGCGTTGCTATCAAAGGTGTGTCTATCGCCAGTAACATACTCATCTGTAATCGCAGTCGCATTGACAATAACGTTATTAATGGCTTTTGAGCTTAATATATCACCACTATCAAGTAGCTGTATCCCTTTTCCTTGGTTGTTATAAAGAATATTGTTATAAAAAACAGCATGCCCATTTGAATGGTATATTGCACCATTCCAACCATCACCACAGCCTACTAAGATATTATTATAGACATAAGCGGTATCAGGCTCATTAGCTTCGCCTTCATCCCATGAAAGATCGTATATGCCAATGCCTCGACTTGGGTCTGCTTCGCATGACACCAGATTGTTATGCCAATGATTTGATTTTTGATAAACATTTGAGCTACACCTATTCTCTTGATGGTTATCAACTAAATGTGGCCCACGATCAATAAAATTGTCATAGGAATAGTTGTAAGCAATCTCATTTGCAGCGACTTCCTGGCAGCCATCAACATAAATAGAATGATCGAGTCGATCTGCCGAACGCCCGCCATGCACGGCATTACCTAATATTTTCACGCCATCAGCGCCCACATGGATAATGCCTGCACCACCTATTTTTTGTAGTACACCAACGGCGTCGTTACCGATAATCCTGCCGTAATCATTGACCTGCACACCGCGAGAAAAGGCAGTCGTCGATACCTTGGCGACAGTCACATAATCGGAGTCAATAAGTATACTTTTATTAAAATTTGAAGAATGCCCATTCGCCCATGAGTCAAACATGGCAACTTCATTCGGATAGCCGACAAAGCCAATAGGATCCTGAGCGGTACCAGAGGCTTCTGAGCTGCGCACCCAGATATTTGATTTGCCTCCATTATATTTTTGGTCATAAAGACCTGCCCGAAAATAAGCAACATCTCCCGGTGCCATAATATCGATATAGTTGATTAAGTTTGACCATGGATTTAAAAACGTACCTGTACCGTCGGAGGCATTAACATCAACGAAATAAATGGATCCAATGGTATTAATGCGAAAAGGAATTGAGTTAGATGTTTCGCTACCAACGGTAACCGAGATAGTACCGTCACCATTGACCATACTGCTATTCAATTGAAACGTAATGGTTTGTAAAAATGGAACTGGATTGTTAATTTTTGCCCAACTATCTTTATAATCTAAATCGTTGGTTAACTTTTCACCATTTACCGTCACATAACTGCTGCCTCTTACCGTTCCGAAATTACGCCCCCAAATGGTCACAATTGCACCTTTATCGGGTTCTAATGAACTCCAACCGCTTTTAGGCGCAGATATCAAATCAGAAAAGAAAATAACAGGTGGAGAGGATGCTAATGCAAGATTTGAAAAGCAAACCAAACCAAGAACCACATAAAATACCTGATACATTTTATTAAACCATTGCTTAATCATAGTAATACTCCAACTCTGCGTATGTTTACATAGCTTGCGCTACTTTTCCGGACTCTTTAAAAATAAGGACTTACTTTTCATATCGAAACACGTCATACCATCATAGCTGTGAGGGCTCTGTTATTCGGGGTGTTACCGCCGCAAAATACTTAAAATACGCCATAAAGTTAACCTCACCAAATATATTTTATAAAATGACTGTCCATGATTTTCGAGTTAAATCAGAACCATAAATGGTATCGGATTAGCTTTTAGACCGTTTGTTGTATAGTCCCAGCTTGTTGTCGGTGAGTCCCATTGAGGACTTAAATGTGACGAATTACCGCTTTTTGAGTCAGGCGGTCAATTTCAGATGAGCAATAGAGGGTCTGCCTGGGGTGGTTTGGGATTATTTTTTAGAAACGGCTAAGTAGTGTGCAACGACATGCTTGATGCTCGGCTTCGGTGAAAGGCTGATGAATTTCTTTTTCGAGAGCAGTTGTTAAGCGCCAATTAATGAGCTCCCCCTTTGACGATAAATTAATTTCTAAAAGATCGTTTCTGACATTTTAGATAGAGCTTGGTTATTACCAGGATCATTACGCCACACAAAACAAACAAAGCAATAAGCAAAAAGACGGCAACTTCACCGAAGCCGAAAGAGATGTCAAATTCAATGATTTGGTCTTGATACAAAGTGTCGTCGACGAGACCTGAACTGAAAAAACTATTTAATAGTGTACTTCTCGCGTTTGTTTGACTATTCCAAAAGGTTTCCGTATGTCCTTGCCCCTGTAAGATGACATGATGCCCGTTAGATAACATTGGCAGCAATTCGTCACGTGCATATCGCATAGGCGTGGCTCCATCCAGTTGTCCGCTAATTAGTAAGGTTTCTACATCCGATTTAATGGCTGCATTTGAACCTGCAGCCGCACCGGAATTGGTCGACCACCCCAATGATAAACTATGAAAAAGTTGTGAAAAAGGCGCACCAATAATAGTATTTTTCGGCAGAAACTCATCCTTGTAGTCACGTTCTGTTTGATTGTAATCTAACGAACTGGCTCCCATCGCAATAGAGTGCCCCCATTGGTGCATATCGGCAATTATAAAAGGCGCAATAAGTGATACAAACGCCATCGCTGAAAAATCACCTTCAGACGCGTCTAACCACATATCTAAGACTGAAGGTGCTGATAGTGACAAAGAACCATTTGGGGTACTCGCCGATTCCATTAAACCCATAAAAGTGACTAGATTGATTAGATCTGAGTCGATAGATATCCCCATCCAACTGTCGGGAATATTTTTAGAAACTGCCCACATTGTTGATACTAAGTTAGACGTTCTCGCTCGGCAGAAAGGTGATTCGTTGCAAAGCGAAGAGTACTGAAGAATCAGATCTTGTGTGTCTTGCTGCGACCATACAAAACGTCCGGGAGGGTTGACGCCAACCATAATAGAACGATTAACCTTTTGAGGGAATCGCCATTGATAAATCATTTGCAAGCGTGTTCCAAAGCTATTGCCATACAAATTTATTTTTTTGTAACCTAATGCATTTCTTGCGTATTCGAAATCTTCTACCGTTTGATTAAGACTAACCCCTTCAATATCAAACCCTTCGGAGGTCAACCTTTTAGCACATGCTTCCGTGCTTAGACTGTAGCTATTCAGTGAAACTTCACTTAGAAAAGGCTTTTTGGATTTACTTAGAGTGTCTCTTAATTCGGGACATTCCAGTAAAGAACTACCTTCAGCGCCTCGATATCCGACTAAAACAAAATCGTGATTAGAAATAAGACCATCGACAGGATAATTGAAATTATTTTTACTACCAGGACCTCCTTGAAACCAAAAAACAGGCTCTAAATCAGAAGGGCTCTCAGATAGAATTTTTGTAATTGGAATTTCAATTAAAGGCGAACCAATCTTGTTTCTATTTTCTGGTACCGACAAGAAACCACACTCTGCATTGTAATATTTGTTTTCTACTGCAATGAAATATGAACAAGGAGCTAAATTTAATTCGTTGGTATTATTAGTCGTATTTTCTATGTAAGAACCAAATAAACTTCCTAGATTAGCTCCTGTTGATAAATTGCTCGCTAAAACTAATTTAAAGAAAAACTGAAAAGCAATTTTAATAGCGTCGACGGTATACCGCAGTATGCGAGTATCAGAAAGAGTTAATGCTTTCATTATGTTAAAACTGATAGATGAGCAGTAATACAACTTGTTGCTGGCTTTTCTCGTCGGCTAACGGGCTGTTATAAATTTCTTCATCTAACTCTGTATGCGTTAGTACGCTAACCGCAATCCATTTTTGATTTATAGGGTATGTAGTTTTTAAGCTGAGTTCGTAATTAATTGCAGACTTCGACTCGTAGGCTAATCTCCCAACGGATGGTTTTATTTCATTTGGCTGAACCCCATAGTAATAATTGACATAATTAGAATCGAACCAGTTAGCTGATAGTTCAGTAGAAATGCTAAATCCACGATCAGCCTTAATAAGTGGGATATCTAATGATATACGTGATGAATCTGCGTTAGAATTATCTGAAATATCACGACTTACTTCCCAACTCAGCCAGCCATAGTTCAAACCTGCGCTATGTAAGAGTTCAGTGTCTGGTATTTTGTGATCTGTGAATCGGTCGCTTTTTGGTGTATCATTTAGAACTAATCCGTAGGCATCGTAGCTATCGTTGCGTACACTTAATCCAGTCCAAACAGATAGAGACTCATTGACGTGAGTTTGATACTTAATTGGATTTTGAATATCAAACTGCCAGTTCCCTTTACTAATGTCAAAAAATGGTAACAGTGAAGTTTTGATGTCAGATTGGTGCCATGCAGTTGAAGACGTTAAAGAAAGTGCACCTAGTTTGATATTCCATGAGTTGTTTTCGTTATCCTTCGCTTGGATAGCAGGAATAGTCATATTTAGAACTATTAACGTGCTAAAAATTAGTTTTGAAGTTTTGTGAAGTGTCATAGTTTTTCGCTCTTGTTGATAATCTTGTGTAAATTATAAGAGCCTTATTTGAATGTTACAGGTGATAAATGTCACGATGTTCAATCTAATTTTCATTGGTCGTTATTGTTTGAAATTCGTGACATTTGTTTCTGTTGTTTGAATTATATATATGAAATAATTATTTTACTGGTGGTAGAGAGTTGTTGCAATGGCAAATCAAAAAGCCGAATTTTATATCGGTTTGTTTATTTTAATTGTTGAGTTGCTGATAAGTTACAGTATGTGGTTTGCTGCAAGTCAGCCAGATATAAAAGTACCTGTTTCCGCATCAGCCATCGTGTTCTCAGCCAGTTTGTTTGTGATCTATTTTGTTGGATATTTAATATCCCACGATTTTCTCGCAGGATTGCGGATAAAAAACAAAATTATTTTCGGTGTGGTTTTATCAACTATTGCTACACTCGGTTTGTCGTTATTTTTTTTCTTCGGTATGGTTGGCTTAATGTCGACAATGATTGTTATTCAGTTAGCTTCTATTTATGGAAGAACTCTGACGATAACGCTTGCGATTTTATTTCCGGCTTTCTGTGTTCTGTTGGATATATTGTTAGGAAAAACGTTCGATTATACAGCGATGGTTATTTATGGAACATTTAATACGCTTGCCCTGGTAGCCAGTTATAAAATTATTTCAGAACAAAAAGAGAAGAAAAAATCTCAGCAGTTGAATAGAGAGTTAACTGCAACGCAGATTTTATTGGGCGCAGCAAGTAAAAGAGATGAACGGCTTAGAATAGCTCGAGATCTACATGATAGCATGGGGCATCAATTAACAGCGTTGAGTTTGCAACTTGAAGTAGCTAATCATGTAAAAGATGCAGAAAAACAAAACTATATTAAACACGCTAGAGAAATCAGCTCAATGATCTTATCAGACTTAAGGGGGATTGTTTCGGAATTTCGTGAAACAAAAAATTCAGAATTGCATCAAGCATTAGTGAAATTGACTGAAGATATTCCTAACTTAGAGACCAACTTGATTTTTGAACTTGATAGTTCCAAAATTAATAGTAGTCAAGCTGAAACTATTTTCCGCTGCGTTCAAGAAGCGGTTACTAACTGTATAAAACATGGCAATGCATCTCAGTTAAAAATAAAATTATATAACGATGATTCCTATGTTAACTTAACCTTATCTGATAACGGCAATTCTTGTGGCGATGTTAAGCTTGGCAATGGCTTAGCTGGTATGAACGAAAGAGTTAGGAATATTAACGGTACTGTAGATTTCTCCAATAATGCAGAAGGATTTTGTTTGTTCGTTAGATTTCCTGAACATTAGAGGAGTAAAACATTGTGCCGATAAAACTATTGTTAGTTGATGATCAAAATCTCGTTAAAATGGGGATATGCAGTCTATTAGAAATTTGTGGCGATATCGAAGTAGTGGCTCAGTTAGACGATGGAACAGGCGTGATTGATTCGATTGAAAAACTTGCTCCAGATATTATGATATTAGATATTCGCATGCCAAAAATGGATGGTGTTGAAGTATTAGCAAAAATGAAGGAATTGAATATATTCGTACCAACACTGATATTATCTACTTTTGACGAACATGACTTAGTACTAAAGTGCATCAAACTTGGTGCAAAAGGATATTTGAGAAAAGACGTGAGTTTAGAGAGCTTATTAAATGCGGTTAATTCGGTAGTTGAGGGTAAACTTTGGATTCAACCAGCGATCACCAATCAGCTATTACATAATAAAAATTTGCTCAATGAGGACTATAATTTCTCACTAGAGAGCGTTGAAGCGTTAACTGAAGGTGAAGTACAAGTTCTTAGATTGGTTGCTGCAGGTTACTCAAACAATGAGATTTCTGAAGCACTTCATAAATCGCCTGGTACAGTAAGAAATTTAATTTCATTTATTTTAGCAAAGCTTCATGTTCGAGATAGGACAAGAGCTGTTTTAAAAGCATTAGAACTTGGTCTAATTAAATAGCTATAAACGATTCATAGATAGGATCTTTAAACTCCTTGAAATATAAGGAAAGGATGGTGGAACGAATTCGAGTAAAACATTTTTTATCCTTGAGCGGGTTTAAATTCCAGCGCCACAGAATTTATACAATATCGTGTACCTGTTGATCCATCATTAAATTTATGACCTAAGTGAGATTCACATTTCTTACATAAAACCTCTATACGTTGCATATTATGGGAGAGATCGACCTTTTCAATCGTAGATGCTTGTAACGTCTCACTAAAAGCCGGCCAACCGCATGATGAATAAAATTTTTGAGAAGAATAAAATAAATCTGAACCGCAGCAAATACAACTATAATGACCACTCTCCTCAAAATTGTTATACTTGCCAGAGAAAGGCGGTTCTGTGGCTTGATGTTGAGTAACCTGATAGGCGAGGTTAGAAAGTCGTATTTTTAGATCATCTTTGCTCATAAATAGCTCAGTATTAATCATCCGTTTGCGCGATTGTAACGATTTAGACTGTATGTAGTCGATATTTTTGTATTAAATATTGTTATAAACGCACAATTGTGAGCTTAATCGTTGTTTTTATTTGCAACTACGAACATAATTAAGTTGCTGAATTAAATGATCGAAAAGAAGCTGAATGGTTTAAATGTTAAGTGGTCATCGGGCTTGGTATGCCGATTTAAAATATGACTCAGCTGTCAACCCAACATAAGGAAATAAAAGTACTATGTTAAAAGATATGGAAGTTGTGAGGAGGGTGCACAATTGGCACTGATATTGTTGGTTGATGATGACCCTAAAATGTTGCGTTTGCTAGCAGATGTGATTGAACTTGACGGACACGAAGCGTTGATGGCCGAAGATGGCGAATTGGCGCTTAAATATTTTGAGCACCATTCACCAGATCTTGTCATCACCGACATTTTAATGCCCAATAAAGAGGGCTTGGAATTCATCTCAGAAATCCGTGAAATGTACCCCAATCTAAAAATTATTGCTTATTCTGGTGGTGGTTCCGCCGATCCTGAGAGTTATCTCGAGTTTGCAAGCGGAATGGGGGCTGACCGGGTATTTAGTAAACCAATGCCTTTAGCGAGTTTGCGTAGCGAAATTAAGGCGTTATTAGCAGAAGGTGATCGCGCCGCAGGTTAGTTATTTTCTGCCGTAAATAACGAGGTTTTGCAAACCATCGGTACTTGGATCGATTCTTAAGTCGGTTTGATTTTAACTGGTTTCGTAAGTTACGGTAAACCAAAACTGGCTTCCTTCTCCAATTTTGCTAATCACCCCGATCTCTCCACCCATTAGCTCCGTCAAATTTTTGGATACTATAAGTCGTAACCGACCGGCAAAACTAGCATTACTTAGTTTTGTGGTTTGTTTTAATGAATCAAAAATTTCTTTTTGAGCTTCGGGCGACATACCGATCCCTGTGTCGGCGATAGTGAATTTGAGTAGTTGAACTTGTTCGTTTGATGAAATATCCACGTATAAGCTCACTTCTCCGGTTTTAGTGAAACGAATTGCGTTTCCGAGTAAGTTACGCAGTATTTGTCTAATTCGGAAAACGTCAGCTTTAATCGTTGATGGCACAGCCGCATCACTGCTTGCTTGCAATGACAGATCTTTTTCGTTAGCAAAGTGCGACAGTTCTGAGGATAGCTCATCCACTAATTCCCGAACATTGAACTCTTTAGGTTTGAGTTTGAGCATATTCGCATCGAGTTTAGAAAAGTCTAAAATATTATTCAGGTTGTCTACTAGTGTTCGTGTGGAGCGTTTAGCTATATTGAGCAATTGTCTGGGTTCTGCTTCAAAAGGGTATTCTGAAAGCAGCTTCAGCATACTAACCACAGATTTCATAGGAGTCGTGATTTCATCGCCCATTCGAGATAAAAATTCTGATTTCATTCGCGGTGCAGCAACTGCTGAATCCCTCTCTAATTGGATGATATTTTTGTCACTTTCTAATCTTTGCTGCTCTTCCTGAAGTTTTCTTACTTCGATAGTCAATGCCTTTTTTTGTTGGGACAACTGTTGAAAACGCTCTCTGATTGCTCGCGCGCAATCTAGCAGAGCGGCATCATTATTCAGGTTTTGAATATTTGATAACTTGTTGATTTGTTCTGCAATTGGTAGGTCTAAATTGAGTGAATTATGAAGCACCAGAAGGGTATCCTGAACTCTTCTTAATTGTTGCCAGATCAGAAAAATGGCACCAAAAGTTATAATAATAGCAATAATTATTTGCCAGAACACGCCTGAAAATATGCTGTTGTTTTTAACCAATAAAGCCATTTGCCAAACAGCGGACTGAGTTTCTTTTGGCCATTTTATATGAACTAAATTAATATTTGATGGATCTGGCGTTGTGTCAACGCTTAAACTAAATAAGGCACCATTTTTAAGCAATACGGTTGGAGCTTTATAGCGGTAGTGAATATTTTTTAACAATGATACGTCTAAAAATTTTACGCCGATTAAACTACCAATGAGTTCATTTTCTACGTTTTTAACTGGAACCAGTAAAATAATTGCAGGTTGTTCTCTATAAGTTTGAATGACGCGGATTATGTTTTTGGTTTTATAAAGCCGTTGCAAAGGTTTTTCAAGTTCAAAGAACTGTCCCGGTCTGTTTACTTTTTTCATGTATAAAACATCATTCGTTTTTGAATGAATACCCAAAAAGCTAAGCCCAGCAGTTTGATAAATATTCTGTTGACTCGATAAGTGTAACGACCACTCGTTCACTGAAGAGGTTTGCCAAAATGGGTTGTTCGAAAGACCGATCAAGCCGTCTGAAATTGCGTTGATTCTGTCGCTAAGTTCGATGCTTATTTGTTGAGCTTCAACTTTTGCGGCATCTACATCATTTTCAATAGATATTTGATTACTAGTGTGACCATTAACTAACAAAATTGTGAATAATGCCCCAGAAAAAAGCAGTATAAGCAAAGACTTGCTCGTCGGTGACATGAAGCTCTCCAATATTGATTATTGCATCTAGAATATCAGAAGATATGAACTTATTCTGAATCTAAGTGTTAAAATGTGACACAGTTATGACAAAGCACTGCCACTACAAAACGCAATATTTAGATTTAATAAGTGCCGCCCGCTTATTTTTCTAAAGCTTTGACTTGATTGATTAAATGTTCATGTTCGGGGAGTTTTATATGTAGATTTTCTGCTGTTTTGAGCAAGTAACCCGATATGAATTCAATCTCTGTCTTTCGCCCCATCAATATATCCTGACGCATTGACGAAGTATTAGTATAGGTCTGATTTGCGATAGTCTCAACTTTTTCAAAAATACTTTGCCAAGTTTGTTGTGGTAGATATTTCTGGATAATTGGGGATAATTGTTGAGTTAATTTTTGTGCTTTCTTATTGAGGTATTGATCCTGGATTAATTCGCCATTAGCGACATCATTAATTGCGGTTAACGGATTGATTATCGAGTTAACGATTAGTTTTGTCCAGAGTATTTCTGTATGATTAGCACTCCAACAAGTTGTTGGTAATGCATGGTTAAGTGCATCAACTAGCGGCATAAAAATAGTCTTGTTGGATTTGTCGCCATTTATTCCACCGATTAAGGTTTGTCCATTTCCAGTATGAAGGAGTCGATCTATTTTTAACTGCGCTCCATGATTGGTCGAAGCTTGGCAAACGAGGGTCTCAGGCAAATATTCTTCAGCGATCTCAATGATCCCCATGCCATTCATCATCAGTAGTATCGGTGGATGATTGGTGGTTATGGATTTTAACTGACGACAAAGAGCTTCTAGACTTCCGCCTTTGACACAAATAATAATAAAATCGGCTTTTCTCCATTGTGTTAACGACTGATGAACAATGTCACAGGAAAAAGAACCTTGAGGTGATTGGACTGTTAGTTTTTGGCTCGTTTTCGGTTGTTTAGCGTACAACAAGACATCAGATTGTCTGTTTAACAGATAAGATGCCCATAGATGTCCCATACTACCGGAACCGATAATGTTGATAGCTAATGGTTTCATAGTTTGATGTTGACTAGGTCTTTTGCTTAAAGTCGAATCTAATTTGAGTATACACTACATCACTGGGATGGTTTCTAGTAGTATTCGGTTTCTTTCTTGAAGAAAAAACCTCTAATTGAAGCGCATATGTCCAATCCGCAAGTCGAGTCCTTAAAAGAATCCAGAAGTTGGTCTGAAACAATTAGGCTATTCGCGAAGAAAGAAGTTATTACAATGCTTTTTCTCGGCTTTTCGGCAGGGATACCCATTTTACTTCTATTTTCGCCTCTATCTTTATGGCTAGGCGAGGCAGGAATAGAGCGATCTACAGTCACATATTTTAGTTGGGCGGCGTTGGGATATTCGTTTAAGTTTCTTTGGTCGCCGCTGGTCGACCAGCTACCTTTACCATTTTTAACAAAGTATTTTGGTCGCAGACGCAGTTGGATGCTTTTTTCCCAACTACTCGTGATAACTGCGATTTTGTTGATAGGGAGTGTTGATCCTTCTATTAGTGATTCACATGTAGTTTATATGGCAGTTGCGGTGGTTATGTTAGGATTTTCTTCAGCTACGCAAGATACAGTGATTGACGCATATCGGATAGAAATTGCTCATTTAGATTTACAAACATTAATGGCTTCTGCGTATATTGCGGGTTATCGAATAGGGATGATAACAGCCGGTGCTGGATCTCTAATTTTAGCACAAATTTTCGGATCGTCCGTTGAGAGCTATAGTTACGCAGCTTGGCAATCTACGTATTATGTGATGGCTCTTATAATGTTTATCGGAGTGGCAACAACTTTTATTATTTCTGAACCTGAGCAATCCAAAATATTAAGGAAGAAGTTTAATAATAAGCAGTACTCAAAATTTGTATTACTTTTCGCTATGTGTGTGACAGTTTTTATTTTGAGCTATATAGGGTTAGCTGATTTTGTTAGTCAAAGTAAATCGATACTCTCAGAGTTAATTAACAACAAGGTTTTTGCTGGTTTGCTGTTAGAAGCAGGGAGGTTGATTGTTTGTCTTGCGAGCGCAGTAATTTTTGTGATGTTTGTGTCAAAAACGCCGCTGTATGAACAAGAACTGGTGGAAGAAACCTATATTCACCCCATAAAAGATTTTTTCCAAAGGTATGGAATCAAAGTAGCATTTTTAATTCTGCTATTCGTTGGATTTTACAGAATTTCGGACATAGTGTTAGGTGTTATTGCGCTCGTTTTTTATCAAGATATGGGTTTTACAAAAATTGAAATCGCAGCTGCAACCAAAACATTTGGACTTATCATGACTATACTAGGAGGGTTTTTGGGTGGGTTATTATCAGCGAAATATGGAGTGATGAGGATTCTTTTTCTTGGAGCAGTGTTGGTCGTTGTGACAAATCTGCTATTTGTACTTTTAGCGAAAGCCGGTCACAATATTACATTACTATATGTCGTTATTTCCGCCGATAATTTATCGGGAGGAATTGCGACAACTGCTTTTATGGCTTATTTGGCAAGCTTGACGAATATTTCCTTTACGGCTGTTCAGTATGCGATTTTTAGTTCTTTGATGACTTTGATACCGAAAACTATAGGTGGTTATTCTGGAACCATAGTTGATGCAATAGGCTATGAAAATTTCTTTATAGTCGCGAGTGCTATGGGGTTACCTGTTTTAATTATATTGTATTTTGTTAAAAAAAACATGACGAAAATATAAAGTGATGAGAGAAGTTCAGAACGCGAGTTAGAACGAATGTTCTAACCCTAATAAAATTTAAAAATGAAAAAACACACTCACATAAGCACCACTAAATTCTAAATCAGATACAAATTCAGATTCGTCAACATCCATGCTAAAAGTACGATAGCCAGCTTTACCGCCTAGACCGAAGTCACTTTCATAACCAACAGAAAAAGCAGTGTCAGCTAATGAGTCATCACCAAATCCAATCACATTCACTTCACCATCAATGAAAAAGCCAGTAAGTGGTAAATCAACTCGTCCTTTAAGGTATATAAGAGGGATGGTGAAATCCAATATTTCATTCTCGCTAATATTCGAGCCAGCAGGATCAGTTTTTAGCGTGACAATGCCATCATATTGACGAAATGTCACCCCAGCGTCGATATTGATCCAATTATCGAGTATCTCGTAGTAAAGGGTATATTCAATATTGCTGAGGTCAATTTGCACGTCGACACTTTCATTGACTGTAAAGGTTTGACCGGCAAAAGAGATATCTCTGCTCAAAACATTTGTTGCAGACGAGTCAAGATCGGAGGAAACGATCTTAAAATTAGGTAAAAATGGTACTGGATGCTCTAATGATGCCCATATGACATTATGGTCATCATCGGAAAATCCCAAATCATCTTCAAGATCAAGTTCAGTACCCATTTGCGTCCCATCGTCGACGGCTACAAAGCCAGAATAATCAGGTGTCCATTGATAAGCACCAATTTCAATTCCGGCAGCATCCGCCTGCACATATGAGGCAAATGTCAGGCTCGCTATGGTAAGAGCAGATAATTTTTTTAGCATCGTATTTTCCTAAATGTTGTGGACATTAACTGATTATGGACTATGAATCATAAAAAAGTCTGGAAATGTTCACAAATTTGTTATTACAGCTACTAAATTAATGAGTTATTGGTTTTTTTTGATAAACTCTTCAAGAGCTGTATCAGAAAACGCCTCAGAAAATTGTTTTGTTAGCATCTTATTTATAACCCCAGTGACGTCCAGGTTATTAATTGGATTTGCTACCTCTTGCATACTGGTTGCGCGAAATATTTTGGACCATTGCTCGCTGTGTTTGTTTACGGTTATTTTTATTTCGCTTTTTCCTTTGATGATGCTCTTAAAAGTTAGCTCTTCAATGGTTAATGCTAAAGTCTTTATTTCAAGATTAAACGCAAGATCGGCTAGCAGTGGTTTGCTGATTATTTTGTAGCCTCTTTGTTTAAGTAAGGCGGTGAGCTTTTCTTGTAGTACTTTTGCCTCGTCATTCGGCCCTAAAACAGGCAGTTGCTTGCTTGTCAAATCTGCATCTTCTCTGAGGTCGGTGACTTTAACCGCAACAATTTTAATCGTGTCGGGCAGAATATTTAAACTTTCAATGTCGGGATCTAGTTGATATTTGAGGGTAGCAGGATTACAGCCCGATAAGATAAGCAGAAAAGCAATAACAAACGCGAATTTTTTTTGTACCTGATTCATGGTGGATGCTCCTTATTTTAGATGTTGTAACTTAAAACTTATTCTCACAGAGGACTAGTCGCCTCCTCAAAAAAGAGAGAACAGAGATAGATCGAGATGCCTAATTACATTCAAATCATAAAAGTAATAAAGCAAAATATAATCTCCACTGAACAGTTACAGTTTTTTGTTTTTAAAAGAGTATTATGCCAGATATGAGACTTAAACAGTAAGCGCATTGTATGGTTAATATTTTCCTGAATCGAGTTAAGTGAGATCAAAGCTCTGGCTTGTGAGAAAGCGGGTAACCTTTGCCCGTATACGCACCGATGTTTGACCATGACAGTCAAAAGCACTGGAGGTAGTATCTACGAAAAGCGAATGATTTACCGATTGTTGTCATATCAAAATCAAAGCCGACTATCATCCTTTTCTACTGGATGCAAAGCGTTATTGTGATATTCGACAACGTCAAATTAAAATTCGGAAACATTTAGCGCTCACTAAGAAGTCTTCAATGAGATTAGGTAACACGACTCCAGGTGATCAGCCTTTTGACAAGGGACTCCTTGTTTTGTGAAAAATTGTGCATGAGGTAAGACTTGCTAGGTGCTTGCAATTGTAACACTCAAATAGTTTTCTAGTTTTCGACTGGGTTTCAAGCTGGCCTCGTTAGTAATGGTAATGGTAATGGTATCGCAGATATTATCGCGAAAGACATGGATGCTGATGGTGATTTTGATATAGTTATCGCAACTGGTAGAAAAGTGGTGAGTTGGTATGAAAACGATGGTTCGGAAAGTCCAAGTTTTAGTCTGCATAACACTGCCGTAGAGGCTCAAGCAGCCTTTACCAGTGATATAAATGGTGATGGTATACAAGAGCTGCTTTCTGTGCAAAATGATACGATCTTTTGGTTTTCTACAACTCAACGGTCGGTACTCCATGAAGCTGGAACTTTGATGGTACAACTTACCGAAACGGCCACAGACGAAGACGGGAATACATTGACTTATGAAATTATTGGTGGAGCGGATAAATTGTTATTTAGCATAGACTCAGCTACCGTCGAGTTGAACTTCCTTGTTGCACCGGTGTTTGGTACTCCAAGTGATGCAAACGAAGATGAGATCTACGAAGTTTTGATTTCAGTCAGTGATGGTTTCTCAACACTTAATCGGTTTATTGCAGTGGAAGTCGTCGCGCCTTAGAGCAAAGCTTCAACTTGCTATAGCTATTTGTAGCAGGTGGAGATGTAGAAACCCTAACTTGTTAAACTAGTTAGGTTTTTTTTGTGTTTGCCTAGCGAAGCTGGCAAATCCAGCAGTTTGAAAGACAACTGTTCACTTTGATTGGAGTGGGCATGATCGAAGAATTCAGCCACGCCTAATTCTTGACACATGCCCGCGACGGGATCTAAATGATCGAGTCCTTTGGTTTAACTGTCATTTTTCACCTCAAAAATAGTTTACTTTTTATACTATATTCTGGATATTTTATATAAAAAATAGCCAATTTTGAATTTATAATGTATTGCTGTGCTTCTAAAATTAAAAATAAGCTCAAATTTTAACTTAAATTTGAAATTCGAAGGTTAGGTGGGGAATGTCGGGTGAATAATTCTTTGAATTTAGTATTTTACAGGTTGCTTATAATTCAACCAATCCTAACCTCACTCTCATCCCAATTTCAGTGGTATATCCCATATCTTTAGACTGTAAAATTCCATTTGAGTCAATCACATAATAACTAGGGAAGCCGCCGATTTTAAAATCATTTAAAGTTTCATTTGTACCTAACAAAATAGGCATGGTTAAATCATGTTCGGCAAGAAATGTTTCAACTTCTTGTTTGCTTTTCCAATCGAGCGCAACGGCGTAGAAATTTATTTTACCGTCTGATGATTGTTTAATCGATTCAATATTATCTATTGATATATGACAAACACTACACCAAGGCGCAAAAAAATAAACCAGAGTTTTTTGTGTTTGTTCGCTCGGGTTAAAGTGAACAACATTATCGGTCATATCAACCAACGAGAAATTCGGTGCGCGTAAACTAGAAGAGGTCGGCAACATATCTTTTTGTTGCCACCAGGTGATGGCTATAAATATTCCTAAAAAGATTAATATCTGGTTAAAGCCACTAACGATTTTTTTCTTGGTTTCTTTTTTCATTATTTATAGACTGTTTTAAGTAATATTCGGTTTATCAATAGATTTCAATGATTCGCCTGTCTGCTCTCGATACCATTGATCGACTAAATGCCATGAAATTGAAACAGAAAACGGCATTAATAAATCACCTCTTTTAGTTGCGGTTTTCATTTCTTCAGCGCTAAACCATTCGGCGTGTTCAAGTTCTTGATCAACAAGACGAATATCTTTCTCCTTTGTTTCGCAGGTAAAACCGATCATTAATGATGCAGGAAAAGGCCAAGGTTGCGATGACACATATTTCACGTTAGTCACATTGAGTCCAACTTCTTCTAGTGCTTCTCGCTGTACAACGTGTTCCAGAGTTTCACCGTGTTCTGCAAAACCAGCAACGACTGAGTATCGTTTTTCTGGCCAGTTTGCTTGTCTTGCTAATAATATTTTTGACACGCCGTCAATAGTGGTTCGAATGGAAAAAATAACCGCCGGTTCTATACGTGGAAAATGTTCTTTGTTGCAATCCGGATTTTCGCAGATTCGACTATGACCTGAATGAACGAGTTTTGAAGGAGAACCACATTTGGCACAAAAAGTATGGCTAAAATGCCAATTAATCAATCCTTGAGAATAAAATAGCGCACCAATATCGAATAGTTCGGAGGAAAGAGCGGCGGATCTAAGATCAATTAGTTGCATTGCTTCCAATTCGTCGTACAGCTTCGGTATTTGGAGCACAAAATAGTGGAAATCTTGATATTCACCTAAATAGATCCTAGGTATTGGATCTACCTGCTCGTCTCTCTTTGATTCGAAAATAGGATCGATTGATTTCAACTGCTGGTAGTTACAATGAAACGGTTTATTTTCACTAAATACGAATTTTCCTTTGTGGCTAAGCAGTATCTGGCTTGAATCATTCTTAAAGAGCTGATCGATCCTCAGGAAGTCATCACGAGTTTCTCCCCGGCGGTTTAATACTTGACTGATATACATTTGGACGCTCTTAAACCTGTCAAAATTAGCCAGCATAGTTACATAAAATATCCTTGATTGATAGCCGAATAGGGACAAAATAATAAATCGATTATGATCCCTTTTCCAAAGGAAAAGAGATGATATTTTTCTCCTAAAATTATCTGAATCGGTCATTAACACCTAAAATCAGCGCAAGTTCATCAAAGAAAAAATGTTAATAAATGTTTATATTTTTCTCTTTGAAAAAAATAAATCAAATGAATCAAATAGATAGACAGTTTCAGTTACTAAGGATCGAGTTTGGACTTATCGCTGATTCAGTGTTATAGTAATATACAACACCAATGAATTGTTTATTAATTCATCAGGTTTTATAGAGACATCCCAAGAGAGTGATTATGACAGCGATTAAGTGGAACGACCAACAGCCTATTTTTAGGCAGCTCAAAGAGAAAGTCGTTGAGCTGATCATCGACGGTGAAGTAAGCGAAGGTGAGGCAGTGCCATCTGTCAGGCAGGTGGCGGCGGATTATCAAATTAACCCTTTGACAGTTTCAAAGGCGTATCAAGAACTAGTTGATGAATCAATATTAGAGAAGAGAAGAGGGTTGGGCATGTTTGTAACAGAATCAGCGAGAGAAAAGTTACTGGAGTCGGAAAAAGACCAGTTTCTGAATGTCGAATGGCCAAAAATCATGCAAAGAGTTGAAAGGTTGGGTTTATCCATGCAGCAGCTTATCGATGAAAAATCGACACAAGTAGAGGACAAATAATGACTATTTTGATTCAAGCGAAAGGTTTATCAAAATCCTACGGTAGCCATCAGGTGTTGAAATCGGTTGATTTCTCAGTGAAAAGAGGGCGAATAGTCGGTTTGGTTGGACCAAATGGTGCCGGTAAAACCACCATTTTGAAATCGATTCTGGGATTGACTTCCTATGATGGTGATTTAAAAGTGCTTGGTCTTGATCCTGCGAGACAGCGCCATCAAATTATGCAAAAGGTGAGTTTTATTGCTGATGTGGCAGTTTTACCCCGATGGCTTAAGGTGGAAAATGCGTTAGAGTTTGTTACCGATGTTCATCCCAATTTTAATCTTGATAAAGCTAGATATTTTTTGTCTAAGACTAACATTCCGATGCAGGCGAGAGTGAAGGAGCTCTCTAAGGGGATGGTCGCACAGCTTCATTTGGCTTTAGTGATGTCAATTGATGCCGAATTGTTGGTGTTAGATGAGCCAACCCTTGGTTTGGATATTTTATATCGTAAAGAGTTTTATAACCAATTACTCGCCGAATTTTTTGATGAAGGTCGAAGCATTTTGGTTACCACTCATCAAATTGAAGAGATCGAAAACCTATTGACTGATTTGATATTTATTCGTGACGGAAGAATTATTTTAGACGCCACTATGGAAGAGGTCGCTGTGAAGTATATTGAAGTTATGGTGAGTAAAGACGATGCTGCAAAAGCTGAAGCATTAGGTCCGGTGATGCAGCGAGATGTTTTTGGTCGTAAAGTCTACTTATTTGAAGGCATCAGCCGGGAAGAATTGGAACCGTTGGGGGAATTACATTCGCCCAGTGTGGCTGATCTATTTGTTGCAAAAATGAAGGAGGGTAAATAATGAATATCGCGTCGGCAAATTCGTTTAAAGCCTTGATTAAAAGAGAGTACTGGGAACATAAAGGTGCAATGTTTTATACGCCAGCAATTATTGCGGCTGTTTTCGCCGGGATCAGTATCTTAATTGTGATTACTGGAGGTCAACTTTCTGTTAATGGCGGACATTCGTTTAGCTTTATGGACTTTATGCCTAAAGTTTTGGAACAGTTTGAAAACGTAGGTGACGAAGAGCGCTCAAGAGGTGTTCAAATAGGTTTGTATGGAGCACGGATCTTATTCTGTGTCGTTATGTTGGTCGTGAGTTTGTTCTATATGCTCGGATCTTTATATGACGAGAGAAAAGATAAGAGCATATTATTTTGGAAATCACTTCCGGTTTCTGATACAGCGACAGTTTTATCCAAATTTGTATCGGTTTGCTTTTTGATACCCATACTTTATTTCGCGGTAATTTCGGTGTTTCAAGTGTTCTTGTTGTTATTTGGAACGGTAATCGCCTGGTTTGGCGGTAATTCAGGGATAACGCTTTGGGCTTCTTCTAATTTGTTTAGCGTGTTATTTAACTCTTTACTGTCTTTAATCGTTGCCAGCTTGTGGCTGGCACCAATTTGGTCATGGTTAATGTTTGCATCGGCATGGGCTAAAAAAGTCGCATTTCTCTGGGGAACATTACCCATTTTTATGATAGTCATAGCAGAAGGCTGGATTTTCCATACATCTCATTTTATAGAAATGATAGGCGACAGGATCGCTAAAGGTTTTATTATTCTCAATTCGAATATGCATTACTTAGTTAGTGGTGATATGTTTGATATGGACGTTCAACGTTGGTATCAGGTTTTTGGAAATATAGAATTTTGGGGCGGATTAATCGTTAGTGCTGTGTTGTTAGCAGGCGCGATTTATACTCGTCGATACAGAGATGAGTCTTAGACTCATCAGTATTGATTTTTTACTCATTTTATGAGACTATTCAACGAATACGGGAAGGTGAAAATTATGATGCTTAACAGAAAAAGTGCAAAAAAAACCAGTCGAGTTAGCCTCGTAATAGCTATTGTGATGTTTGTCGCATTGATGATCACAGTGCAAACTCAAGGCATTCCGACCGATTATCTTATGGAAAATAGTGCGCAAGTTTGTAAAGCTGGCTTTATTGATTTGTTTACTAAATTGCTTTGGTAGTTAAATTCTCAAAGTGGTTGTTCTAAAAACGAGATTTTTATCTCGTTTTTTTATGCCCGTAAAAGATAAGACAGTACCAAAATGTGCAGGTTATTTGTCTAACTTCAACTGAGTAACGACATAAGGCGAAATCACCACTGCCCATAACTCTGTTTGATCCTGACAATTGGCTCGTACCCATCCCACTGTCGCAAATTCAACTTTTTGATGTTCAATTAATTCGCCCAATTCATCTGCTTGGTTATTGGCTATAACACTGGCAACTTCGATTAGATCAAAATCGTTATCGATAACCAATAACTTACCTTGCGCAAAAAATAACTGTAAATCCTGCCATTTTATTATGGCGGTTTCTAAATTAAGCTTTTCATGTAGTGATATTGAGTCAGTCATTTGAAAATGGATAACAAAAACTAGTTGCAAGATATTTAACAATATTCTAACAGAATTTTACTCATATTTATGCGACAATTTTTGGAAATATAAAGTTAAATGTCTATGAAAATGGAATTTACCCTATGTTAAGTTAACTCATAGTGGAGTATGCTTGCTACCCCCTTAAATTTAAGCCAATCCGAGGAGAATAGTATGAAAAAATCAATTGTCAGAAATTCTTTTATTCAGCGTTTCGTTCAATCAGTCTTGCTGTTAGCCATGATCTTTTCTTTTATTGCGAATGCTGATGTTCAGTTGAAGTTTATAGACGGTAAGAAATTTACTGATTATGAGATAACAGGTCAATCGAGAAGCAAAAGTTTGGAATCTATCGAACGTGATCTCAAAAAATTATTCGTTAAACTATCGACTGGTTACATCGACGAAAAGCAGATATTAGAAATTGATGTAACTAATATTGATTTACCGGGAATATTCCATTTTTCTTATGGTCCGCAAGGTCAAGACATGCGGGTTATTGAATCGAACACCCGCTTTAAGCTTTATTTCAATTATTTAGTTAAAGGCAGTGATGGAGAAATTGTTAAAAAAGGTGAATACAAAATAAAGGAATTTTCCGATTCATCCTCTTCATTCCGCCTGAATAAGAATCGTGGAACGGTGGGTTATTATGAAAAACCGTTAGAAAAATGGTTTAAGCAAACCTTTGCTGAATAGGTGGTTCAAATCCAAGATTGTCTATTTGGATCTAAGCAGAAAAATAGGATTCAGTTTTTCTGAATTCTATTTTTTATTGCAATCAATACACCAAGACCGATAAAAGCGCCAGGAGGCAAAATAGCAAAAAGAAATTTTTGATCGGTTAAATAAAAGCTCATAGTCAAACTTTTTGCCCAATCACCAAATAAAAGATGTGCCCCATCTAGAACAGTTCCTTGTCCCACAAATTCTCTTAACGCGCCTAAAACAACTAAAACCAGCGTAAAACCAAGTCCTTGCGCGAGACCATCAATAAATGATGGTAATGGTGTATTGCGGCTAGCAAAGGCTTCTGCTCTGCCGATAATTGCGCAGTTAGTGACAATTAATGGAATAAAAATACCTAAGATCAAATATAACTCGTAAGTAAATGCATTCATTAAAAGCTGGATATTGGTGACAAACGAAGCGATCAGCATCACAAAAATAGGGATACGGATCTCTTTGGGGATATGGTTCCGTATAAGCGATACGGTGAGATTTGAGCCTACCAACACGAATGTTGTCGCAATGCCCAAACCGAGCCCATTAATCAAGGAACCTGTAACCGCAAGCAAAGGGCATAGTCCTAGCAGTTGGACTAGCGCAGTATTATTTTCCCAAAGTCCATTTTTTAAAATGGTCGAATGACTTAGTTCATTGCTCATAAGGATCGTTTCTCAGTTAACATTAGTTTGCCACTATTGTTTGCAATTATTCGGCATGTTAAAAACTTGTTGGCTATTTTTGGCGTAAAAATTCAAACCATTATAAACGGCTTTGATCACTGCTCTTGGAGTAATGGTTGCGCCTGTTAGCGCATCGAATTGACCACCGTCTTTTTTTACTTTCCAATTTTTTTCGGTTGGGTTATTAATTGATAGTCCGTCAAATTGATCCAACCAGTTACTTTTATGTCGTTCAATTTTATCACCTAATCCTGGAGTTTCCTGATGACTTAACACATTCACACCGAGTATTTTCCCTTGCGCAGATATGGCAATGGCTAAATTGATTTTTCCAGAATATCCGTCGGGTGCGATACTCGTCATTAAAACAGCATAATCGGAGTCGGGATTTCTCATTCGATAAAGCTTTTGCGGTTCATTACTTCCGAGGTAACTAGGATCCTTGATAACGATACAATCCCTATAGACCGCATTAGTGTAATCATCAGGCGGGATCATTTGTGAAAGCTGTCTTATTAGGGAAAGTTCAACTTCCAGTGCGATTTTATCTTTGGTTAATAAGTGAGTGATGGCAATCAGCCCGGTTGAAATTAGGGCAAAAACCCCCAAAATCATCGCGTTCTTACTAATCGCTCTACCAATATTGTTGGGGGCTTTAGAGCTTTTGGGAGCTTCAGTATTGTCGGGAGCTTCAGAATCGTCTTTTTTAATTTCAGACATCAGTTTTGACCTTGATTTGAGAGCCGTAGACTTTCGGTTTGGTGTAGTGGTCAATTGTTGGTACGGCGATATTTAACAGAAGTACCGAAAATGCGACGGCATCGGGGTAGCCGCCAAATGTGCGTATAATGATAATGAAAAAACCAATCGCTGCACCGTAAATGATCCGTCCTTTCGGTGTAGTCGCTGCGCTCACTGGATCGGTTGCGATGAAAAATGCACCAATCATAGTCGCGCCACTCAACAAATGTATCCAGCCAGGGAGAAATAACTCATCGTCTATCATGTTTAAAAATGAGGCTGTCGCAAATAGGCTTATGAGCATTGCCATAGGAATTTGCCACCGGATAATTCGATTAAATAATAAAAACAATCCGCCGATTAAAAAATATATGTTCAGCCAAATCCAGCCGGTTAAGTTGGGTAAAAATCGATCTTCTTGAATTATTTCTGTCGTCATAAGTCCGAGAGAAAATGCTGTTTTCGTTTCATCGAGTGGTGTTGCCATTGTGTAGCCATCGGCAAGCAGACGAAAATCCTGCAAGCTCAAACCGTCGCTGGTTAAGCCCAAAAAAGTTAATTGTAAACTTTGCAATAAATCAGGTTGCTGATTCGCTAAATTGATGCTTGGTAGCCAAGAGGTCATTTCCGTCGGAAAAGAAATCAATAACAAAACATATCCAACCATTGCCGGATTAAATGGATTAAAGCCCAACCCACCGTATAACTGTTTCGCAAAAATAATGGCAAAATAGACTCCAATCAGACTCATCCACCATGGTAAAAATGGTGGTATTGCCAGAGCGATAAGCAAGCCTGTTAATAATGCGGAATTATCTGATAAGGTGGATTTTATCGGGCGATTACGCAATCTTAAAACTAACGCTTCTGCGGAGAGAGCGTACGCACTGCAAAGGAGTAGATTTAGCAGGACTCCCCAACCAAGAAAATATATTTCTGCTAGAATTCCAGGCAGCAAGGCTAAAATTACTAGTCGCATGACTTGGTTAGTGGGGCGAGCATCATGAATAAATGGTGAGGAAATTTTCAAGATTGTTTTTCCTTCTTATCTTTTACCCTTTTAAGAGCGGCTTCGATAGCCGATTTTTTTCCGTCGGGATCTTGGTCTAGTTTGTTTGTTGCTGATTTTCTTGCTTCTGCCGTTTTTTGCCTTTTTTCTTCTCGCTCAGTTTTGATCCTTGCTAAACGTTTTTCGCGGTTTTCAAATCGAATTTTTGCATTTTCAGATTGTTGCTGTTTCACTTTTAAGTACTTAATTTCAGATTTCGCATATCGGTAATAATTGACTAGCGGAATTTCGCTAGGACAAACATAACTGCAAGCACCACACTCAATACAATCAAAAAGGTTTTGCTCTTCCAATGCTTCCCACTGTTCACTTTTGGAAAACCAGTATAATTGTTGAGGTAACAGAGATACGGGGCAAGCTGTTTCACATTCGCCGCAACGGATACACTCTGTATGAACTGTTTTAGATTCGTTTCTTATATTTTTTGCGCTAAAGATATCTGCGTTAAAAATTATACAGTTAGTTGATTTTTGTGTAGGGATGTTTACATCTGAAACTATTTGTCCCATTAATGGACCGCCCAATATAATATCAGAAACCTGTTGCGAAACAATTTCTAATGTAGAAACTATATGCGATAAAGGTGTACCAAATGCGATCCAATAATTACCTGGTTTTTTGACTAAATCGCCAGTAATCGTCACCAGCCGATGGGTCAAGGTTTTACCATGGCAGATCGTGTCATTAATAGCGTATAAAGTGGCAACATTTTGAACAATAATATCGAGATCAGCTGGATATTTGTTTTTTGGAACTTCTAATCCGGTCAATAATTGGATGAGTTGTTTTTCACCGCCACTCGGATATTTTGTTTTTGCGATGATGATTCTTATTTCTAACGTTAGATGATTTTCTCCTGGAGTATTTTTATATTGAGTAATCGCGTTTTCTAAACACGTTATTGCTTGTGGTTTATTATCCTCAATGCCGAATAGAATGTTTTTTGCACCAACGATTTTCGCCGTAATTAATGCTCCTTGAAGTACTTCGGTAGAATGCCCTCTTAACAATCGATCGTCACAAGTAATATAGGGCTCACATTCCATCGCATTTACAATGAGTGTCGTTACTCGATTAACACTGGTATTTAATTTGATATGCGTTGGAAAAGCGGCTCCGCCCATGCCTACGATCCCCGAATCGTGAATTTTTTGAATTAACTCTTCTACTTGAAGGTTCATCCAGCCGTCAGGCGAAACTAATGAGCTCGTTTTTTCAGATGATACATTGCGGCTTAACTCAGTTTTTATAATAACTGACAGCATCGGCAAGCCAGACGGATGACCTATATTTTTATGAGTGATTGCTAGAACTACTCCGGCACAAGGTGCGTGTATTTGCAAAGAAAACAGATCGTCATCTAAAGATAAAAGACTTTGTCCAGCAACAACTGAGTCGCCAACTGAAACCAGAAATTGTTTATCCGTTAAATTATTAGGTACGGGTATAATTAATTCATTGGCTTGTGGTAACCATTCGATAGCATTTTGATTGGAAATCGATTTAAATTCTTTCGGGTGTATTCCGCCAGGAATGTGGTATTTCGCATGGCTGATAATTTTTGTTTCTTTTATCATGCAAGCGCCTTATGAAATTTGTTTTATGGCGATGACAGATTCAGGATGCTGAATTGTATTTTGTTTGGGATTTGTCCTTCGCCAATTATTCATAGTGGTTTCGACAAACGGCATATCGATACAATCAACTGGACAAGGAGGCACGCAAAGATCGCAGCCAGTACACTCTGACCCGATAACGGTATGCATCAGTTTAGCAGCTCCGACAATGGCATCAACGGGACAGGCTTGGATGCATTTAGTACAACCTATGCATTCCTCTTCGCGGATCACTGCAACTCGCAGTTTGGTTTCTTCACCACATGACTCATCTAGTTCGATGACTTCTAATTCTAATAATTCGGCTAGCGCTTTTATTCCCGCTTCACCACCTGGAGGGCAACGATTAATCGCTTCACCATTTGCAATTGCTTGGGCGTAAGGTTTGCAACCGGGATGACCACATTGACCGCATTGTGTTTGTGGTAATATCGCGTTGATTTGATCCACAATCGGATCGCCCTCAGTCTTAAATTTAACCGAAGCAAATCCTAGCAGAGCGCCGCAAATGCTCGCGAAAAATGTAATGATTAATATCGCTGAGATAATTTCCATGGTCGAATGTTTTTCTATACTGAAAGTTTTGTCATGTTGAATGTCTTATTAATTGAATGTACTGTTATTTGAATATCTTGTCATTTGAGCGTATTAGCATAAATTGAGCAGTGATTAGATTTTTACCAGACCTGTGAAACCCATAAACGCAAGCGACATTAAGCCAGCAGTAATTAAGTTTATCGCCGCACCTTGAAAAGGTTGCGGCACATCAGCGACCGCGATTCGTTCACGTATAGCAGCAAACAAAATTAACACTAAAGAAAAACCTGCAGCCGCACCAAAGCCATAAATAATAGACTCAACAAAATTATGTTCTTTATTAACATTTAAAAGTGCAACACCAAGTACGGCACAGTTAGTGGTAATCAGCGGTAAAAAAATGCCGAGCAAACGATAAAGCATAGGGCTGGTTTTTTGAACCACCATTTCCGTAAATTGAACGACGACCGCAATCGCCAATATAAATGATAATACTTGTAAGTATTCCAAGTTGAAAGGTTGCAAAATAAAATGATTAATTAAATAGCTTGCAAGCGAAGCAATAGTAAGAACAAATGTGGTAGCCGCCGCCATTCCAGTCGCGGTTTCAACTCGACTGGATACTCCCATAAAAGGGCACAAACCTAAAAATTTTGCCAGCACAAAATTATTGACCAGAACGGTACTGACTAAAAGTAATAGAATATTTGTCATGAAAAACCTAAACGGTTACCGCTTGTTTGTGTTACTGAACAATGATGTTAATCTTTAGATTTTTGTTTCTTATAGGTACGCCAATAATGCCTGAAGGCAAGTGCGGAAAAAAATACAATCCCCCAAATAATCATTAACTGGATTAATCCGCTAGTGATAGCAGCAGAGCCTTCAACTTCGGCATTTAATAACGCGGTAATAACTAATGGCGCGTAGGTTTCCGCATCGACAACAGTGTCTGGTGTAAAAGCACCAACAGCAAGAAAACTAATAATGCCAAATTTAAGATGCCATGATAAGTTTTTTACTTTGTAAGTGACTAAGGCTAGAAAAATTAGCCCTAGCCCCAGATAAACCAACCATGCCGCACCGTAAAATTCAAATGTATGCATTTAAAATTGAAACCTCATTGTAAACTGTTTATCGCCTTATGGGCATCTTATTTAACACGCATACCCGGTTTAGCGCCGTCATCCGGACTGAGTAACCACAAATCTTTTTTGCCTGGGCCTGCGGCTAACACCATGCCTTCTGACATTCCAAAGCGCATTTTTCTTGGTGCTAGGTTGGCAACCATCACCGTTAATTTTCCGACTAAATCTTCTGGCGCGTAAGCGGATTTTATCCCGGCAAAAACTTGTTTCTCTCCATTACCAATATCAAGTTTTAGTTGCAATAGTTTGTCTGCCCCTTCGACATGCTCAGCGGAAATTATTTTTGCCAAACGTAAGTCAATTTTATCAAAATCTTCAAATTGAATTTCCGGCTTGATAGCTTCGATTTTTGAATCTGTTTTTGTTTGATTTTTTGCTGGCGCTTCTGAGTCGGTATCAACGGATGACGCGACAATTGCTTCAATATCTTTCATCTCAACCCGTTTCATTAAAGGAACAAATTTATTTAATTTATGTGAAAGTAATGGTGACTGAATGTCAGCCCAAGTTAATGGCGAAGAATTCAAAAATGTTTCCACATTGCTAACCAAAATTGGTAAGACCGGTTTTAAATAAACACTCAAAATTCTAAATAGATTAATACCCATTGAGCAAACTTTAAGCGCTTGATCAGAGGTGTCTTCATTTTTAGCTAATGTCCATGGTGCAGTTTCATCAATATAAACATTAGCTTTATCGGCTAAAGTCATAATTAATTTAGACGCTTTTCCGTATTCGCGATTTTCATAGAAAGCCTCAATTTGAGGGGCTGCGTTTTGGAACTCTTCAAGCAGCGCTGGTTGATCTATTTCTGCATGTAATATGAATATGTTCCCCGATTTTTGTACTAAGTTAGCGCAACGACTCGCGATATTGACATACTTATTAACGAGATCGGAGTTCACTCGTTGAGCAAAATCTGGCAAGTTAAGATCAAAATCTTCAATTTTATTAGAAAGTTTTGCAGCCAAGTAATAACGGAAATATTCTGGATTAAGATGCTCTAAGTAAGTGGCGGCTTTTATAAACGTCCCTTTCGATTTCGACATTTTAACGCCGTTAACGGTTAAAAATCCGTGAGCGAAAACGCTGGTGGGTGTTCTAAAATCGGCAGCGCTCAGACAAGCCGGCCAAAATAAGCAATGAAAGTTTACAATGTCTTTACCAATAAAGTGATAAACTTCCGCAGTACTATCTTTTTTCCAAAAATCATCAAATTCTAAACCTTCAGTTTTATCACATAGATTTTTAAAACTTGCCATATAGCCAATCGGTGCATCAAGCCAAACATAAAAGAATTTATTTGGCTCACCTGGAATTTCATAACCAAAATAAGGCGCATCTCGCGAGATATCCCATTCTTGCAGACCGACAGATAACCATTCATAAAGTTTATTAGACATCTGTTGGCTAACACCAGTTTCTAACCATTTTTTTAGGAGCTCTTCAAAGTCTTGCAACTTAACAAAGAAATGTTCTGACTCTTTTAAAATAGGTGTAGCACCAGAAACCGCAGACTTCGGGTTTTTCAGTTCCACAGGACTATAAGTTGCCGAACAAACGTCACAATTATCACCGTATTGATCGGCAGAGCCACACTTTGGACACTCACCTTTAACAAAACGGTCGGGCAGGAACATTTGCTTTTCGGGGTCAAATAATTGATTAATTGTTCTGCGTGCGATATGACCCTTATCGAGCAATGCTGCGTAGATTTTTTCAGTATAAAATTTGTTTTCTTCACTGTGAGTCGAATGAAAATTATCAAACTCAATCGCAAATCCATCAAAATCTCTCTTGTGCTCAATATAAGTTTTTGCAATCATTTCTTCAGGAGTGATATTTTGTTTTTGCGCACTAAGCATAATTGGTGTGCCGTGAGTATCTTCAGCACAGACAAAGTAACACTCGTTGCCAATTAATTTTTGAAATCGAGACCAAATGTCCGTTTGCACATATTCCAACATATGACCGATATGAATTGGTCCATTGGCGTAAGGGAGCGCGCTAGTGATAAGAATACGGCGATTTCCGTTTGATTTTATTAAATCTTGTGACATTACAGCCCTTAAGCGAATTTATAGATTACCTAAATATAGCGGCAACTATACCGATTATTAAGCAATCTTTCATCATTAATTAGCTACAAATTGGATGGGTATTCTTGTATCACGGGTATTTATTATTAAGGTATAATCTCGCCATCCCACACTTAGGTCAGATTTAATCAAATGCTAGAACAACAAACGCTTATCGAGCTGCTTGGCTCAACCAATTTTGAGAGCTTTCCGGCCAACCTTAAATTAGTCGACTTTGTAAAACAAACCGATATAAAAGATGGCAAAGTTGAGCTTATTATTCAACTCCCGTTTCCCTGTGAAGGACTATTGCTTCCATTAAAAAATGAACTCAATGAGGTGCTTCAAGTTAAATGGGCTGATAGTCAATTCGACATCCAAATCAAGCAGAACCTGGTAGCTTACGAAACCAAAGCCGGAGTTGCACCGATTAGTAAAGTTAAAAATATTATCGCTGTGGCAAGTGGTAAAGGTGGGGTTGGCAAGTCCACTACAAGTGTGAATCTTGCACTAGCACTGCAGAAAGAAGGTGCCAAAGTCGGGCTGCTCGATGCTGATATTTATGGTCCAAGTATTCCGATCATGTTGGGTATTCCTGATGCACGACCAAACTCGGAAGACAAAAAGACTATTTTGCCGCTGAAAGCTCATGGGATTGAAACCATGTCGATTGGGTTTTTAGTCGATGAAAAACAAGCGATGGTATGGCGAGGACCTATGGCATCATCGGCATTACAACAAATTGTCAGGGACACCCAATGGGGTGAGCTGGATTATTTGATCATCGACTTGCCACCCGGAACCGGCGATATTCAACTGACCATGGCACAAAAAATCCCCGTCACTGCCGCCGTGATTGTCACCACGCCTCAAGATTTGGCACTTGCCGATGCCAAAAAAGCGATCACCATGTTTGAAAAGGTTAAGATCCCGGTAATGGGGGTGATCGAGAATATGGCGACTCATATTTGCAGTGAATGTGGTCATCAGGAGGCAATATTCGGCGAAGGTGGTGGTAAAAAAATGTCCGATGATTACGATATTCCTCTGCTTGGTCAGTTGCCTTTAATGATGTCGATCAGAGAACAGCTAGATGCCGGAACGCCCGCATTGGCAGTTGACGCCGAAAGCGATATTAGTCAGATATATAGGGAGACAGCCAGAAATCTAACCGCCAATTTGTCGGTTTTGGGTAAGGATTTTTCCAAAGGTGCTCAGGGGATCGAAGTTTCTACTTGGCAGCCTAAAGAATAACAGCACAAGATATTTCACCACGGGGCAAGCTTTAGCGAATAATGATTTTTCTCTATGTTCTCTGTACCCAAAACATTCGCTTTGCTCATGAGGCAAGCTTTGGTAAGATTTCCTTCAAGATTTTAAGTATCAACAAGCATTACAGGATTCAAATATGAGTATCAAATCCGACAAGTGGATGAGAAGAATGGCTGAAAAAGGCATGATTGAACCTTTTGAAACAGATCAAGTGCGAGAAAAGGACGGTAATCGGATCATTTCCTACGGTACTTCAAGCTACGGATACGATGTTAGATGCTCTAACGAGTTTAAAATTTTCACCAATGTTTATTCAGCAATTGTCGATCCAAAAAACTTTGATGATAATAGCTTTGTTAATATTACCTCCGATGTTTGTATTATCCCTCCGAACTCGTTTGCATTGGCGCGCACGGTTGAGTATTTTCGCATTCCAAGAAGCATACTAACGGTTTGTTTAGGTAAATCGACCTATGCTCGCTGCGGAATTATCGTTAATGTCACACCATTAGAGCCAGAGTGGGAAGGGCATGTCACTCTCGAGTTTTCAAACACCACACCTTTACCAGCAAAAGTTTATGCCAACGAAGGCGTCGCGCAAATGCTGTTTTTTGAGTCAGATGAAATTTGTGACACTTCGTATGCGGATCGTGGCGGTAAGTATCAGGGGCAAACGGGGGTAACTTTGCCTAAGACGTGATATCTAGTACTGCAGCAAAGCGGATTTTCTGATAAAAACCGTGACCAAATTATTGCTGAAATTAAACAAAAAGCGCGTTTGAATGGGGATTTATAAACTTAGCGATGGAGCGTTTGTTGACTTAGAGCGGATCTGGTTACCTCGAAAAACAATATCCTAAGAAATATTGGTACCGAAATTAAATCAAAAAGACAAATTCAAAAAATTCCCATTATTCCTCACACCTTTTCAAAAATTGATTAATTATTGAACGAATGTTTAGTTTTTTTGCCCTTTTTTCGAAAAATGTCTGAATTGTTATAATTTTTGTCTGAATCGTGCTAACACCTGGGTCGAATTTAGGGAACAATTGCGTAATAAGTCTGATTACAAAACTGATCAAATGGTTTTTGCGGTCTTTAGCTAATAAAAAGAGAGAAAGTAATGAAAGGAATTATATTGGGGATTTTGTTGTTGGTAGGTATGCCATCTGTGGCACTAGCGGAGAAACAATCGGGTGTTGTAAAAGGGTATATTCCATATTCAAGTGGAGGAAAAGAAATTCTTATATTTAATACCACAAACAGTGTAGCTATTGGTTGCAATGCTACCGCGCGATTTGCGATTGACAATACATCATTAAGGTACAAAGCAACATTGTCTGTGGTCATTGCTGCATTCCACTCGCAAAAAGAAATAGTTGTGGATTATTTACCTTCCTGTAATGTGTGGGGTAATGCGGCGGATATCCGTTATATCTGTATCGGAGAAATCGCCTGCTAATCAGGTAGTCGAGGTTGGGTTAAAGAATGAAACCCAGCAAAATAGTTTGAATTAATATCACGGGTAAAGATGATCTGCAGGTGCAGCACAAGGATGTGTTGTTTATTGGAGTAGTCACTGATTATTTTTTGTCGAATTATTTAAAAGTAGTAGGAGAAAAAATGACAACAATATCAAAAGCCGTTTTCGGCATAGCTTTATTAGTTTTTGCAAACATTGCATTAGCAAAATATTTCACCTCGCTAAGCCCCCCAGGTGTGAAAATAACTCAATATTTCACTCATTCTGGTGGTGGCGTCACTCTTTACATATCAGGCAGTGTGCAAAATCTGGATGGTTGCATGGTGACCAATAGAGTCCACCTTAAAGGAAACCTAGCAGGGCATCAATCAATGGTATCGGCTGCGTTGGCAGCATTTTCTTCTGGCAAGTATATTGGATTGCATGCGTCTGGTTGCGAAACTATTCCTTTTTGGGGTGGTACGCAAACTGTGGCGATTATTAATAATTTGTGGGTTTTTGAGTGAAACTGACAATATGACTTGATTGAAATTGGGACAACGATGTTGGGGTTTGTAAACTCACCCGCAACGGTTTGGCATTTAAAAAATAAATTAGGATGAAGAAAAAATGAAAAAATTAATATTATTTATGTTCGCAATATCTGTTGTTATATCAACGAGCGCTAATGCTAATACGGCAGCTAAAATTTCAAAAATATTAATGTATGAAGCGGGTAACATTATTTACATCTATCCAGAAGGTGGGGTGCAAAATCCACCGACTTGTCATGGCTCTAATGGCGATTATTTATCTTATAAAATGGATCGACCTATGGCAAAAGAATACTTAAGTGTTTTAATGATGGCATTTGCAGCACAAAAAATGGTTAGTTTTAGAACCGCTGGTGATTGTGTTGATCAGTCAGTATCCGAAACGATTAATTATTTTACTGTTATCAATTGATGAAGTTAATCAGGTAGAAACAAGGTTGGCGGTGCAAAGCCCAAGCAAAATGCTTAAGTTAAAATAGAAAGTGCTGTTGTGCTTCGTAGTCTAGTGCGCAACACGAACAACAATAAAACAAATTAGAAAATTTTAAAAATAAAAAAACTGGAAGAAAAATATGACACTAGTAAAAGGGTTGATTAAAAGTATTTTGGGGTTAAGCCTAATTGCAACGGGCATAGCCGGTGCCACCAATAAGATCACTGGTGATTTCAATGGTGATGGAAATCAGGACGCACTTAATCAGGCAATCAAACAAGGTGAAACAACCAGCCTGACGCCTGAAGTGGGAAGCACCATTACTAGTTTTCATAAAAGTTGGAGTGCAGCGCATCCCGACATCCCTCAAGTTACAGACTGGAGCGCAGAAAGTTACGGCGCGTTTAGCGCCAACCTCAATGTTAGCCCAGGTGATGAAGTTTTATTACTGAGTCACAATCAATTTATCCTGCTGCATGGCGATATAATTACCCCGAT